>Ga0255346_1001691_pt1 | contig 29845 bp, 40 predicted proteins | sample wastewater_treat_FD_194410 | JGI IMG/M metagenome (GOLD analysis project Ga0255346, IMG submission 194410) | Wastewater microbial communities from Lulu Island WWTP, Vancouver, Canada - plant22 | ecosystem: Engineered > WWTP > Wastewater > Unclassified | place: Canada: Vancouver, British Columbia...
AACAATTTTTCGTTTTCTTGAATTACCAACTTGATTTCTTTACACCCGGAATTAAGCCTTTCGAAGCCATTTCTCTGAATTCGATACGAGAAATTCCAAACTGACGCATATAACCTTTTGGCCGTCCTGTTATTTTGCAACGATTGTGCAAACGAACTGGAGAAGCATTTTTTGGTATTGATTGGAGGGCTTCATAATCACCTTCAGCCAAATACTTTTTGCGCTTTTCGGCATATTTTGCTACCATTTTGGCTCTCTTCACCTCACGGGCTTTCATTGATTCTTTTGCCATGCTTATTTGTTTTTGTCTGTTTTAAACGGTAATCCAAAATCTTTCAGAAGAGCATACCCTTCTTCATCAGTTTTCGCAGTGGTAACGAATGTGATATTCATACCGAGTAAGCGAGTGATTGCATCAATATTAATTTCTGGAAAAATAATTTGCTCTTCGATTCCCAACGTATAATTTCCACGTCCGTCCAGCTTTCCTTCAATACCCTTAAAGTCGCGAATACGCGGTAAAGCCACACGAATAAGTCTTTCGAGAAATTCGTACATTTTGTCTTGACGCAATGTTACGCGAACTCCAATAGGCATTTTTTTACGAACCTTAAAATTCGAAATATCTTTTTTCGAATAGGTAGCCACTGCCTTTTGGCCGGTGATAGCTGTTAGCTCGTTTATAGCTGTGTCTATAATCTTCTTGTCGGCTACAGCAATTCCCAATCCTTGATTGATTACGATTTTTTCAAGTTTAGGAACTTGCATTACAGATTTATACCCAAATTCCTTCATCAAGGCAGGAACAATACGTTCTTTATAGTCCGATTTTAAACTTGCTGTACTAATCATTTAATTTCCTCCCCCGATTTTTTAGCGTAACGCACTAATTTACCTTTTGAATTAAGTTTTCGACCAATGCGTGTCGGTTTTCCTGATTTTGGATCAACCAAATTGAGATTAGAAATATGCACAGGTGCTTCTTTTTTCTCGATTCCGCCTTGCGGATTTTTTGCATTGGGTTTGCTGTGTTTCGAAACGATATTAACGCCCTCTACAATAGCACGCTGTTTTTCGACGTTCACCTCAAGTACGCGTCCGGTTTTACCTTTATCTTCACCGGCATTCACGTAAACTATATCGCCTTTTTTAATGTGTAATTTACTCATCGCCTTTTTGTTTTAATGGATTAAAGCACTTCAGGCGCTAAGGAAACAATTTTCATGTTCGTGGCACGAAGTTCGCGGGCTACAGGTCCGAAAATACGGCTTCCGCGCAACTCGCCTGCATTGTTCAACAATACGCACGCGTTATCATCGAAACGGATATAGGACCCGTCGGCACGACGAATTTCCTTTTTGGTACGAACAATAATTGCTTTTGATACTGCACCTTTTTTTATGTCACTGGAAGGGATCACGCTTTTGATGGCAACAACAATGACATCTCCAACGGAAGCGTAACGTCTTTTGGTTCCGCCTAATACCCGGATACAGAGGGCTTCTTTGGCTCCACTGTTGTCGGTAACTGTTAATCTTGATTCCTGTTGTATCATCTTATTTAGCCCTTTCTATGATTTCTACCAATCTCCATCTCTTTGTTTTACTCAAAGGACGAGTTTCCATAATTCTCACTGTATCACCAATGTTACACTCATTTTTCTCGTCGTGGACGTGAAATTTCTTCGTTTTATTAACGAACTTCCCATAAATAGGGTGTTTTTCTTTCCATTTTACAGCCACAGTAACGGTTTTATCCATTTTGTTGCTGAAAACGACCCCGATTCTTTCTTTTCTTAAATTTCTCGTTTCCATGTATGTTGTTATGCTTTTTTCAATTGTCTTGCTCGCAATTCCGTGAGAATACGTGCAATATTTTTGCGTTTTTGTTTGATCGAATCCGGATTGTCTAATGGATTAATGCTGTGGCTGATTTTTAATTGATTCAGCTCGCTTATTTCGGCTTCGACTCTTTCTTGCAAATCCTTATCGGACAGCTCTTTCAGTTCCTCTTTAACTTTCTTTGCTTTCATATTGCATTACGAGTTTTGTTGTTCAAAATCGTAGTCTCTTCGAACGACGAATTTGGTTGTAACGGGTAATTTTTGAGCTGCCAAACGCAAAGCTTCTTTTGCAATTTCGTAAGGCACGCCTTCTACTTCAAACAATATTCTACCCGGAGTTACCGGAGCAACGAATCCTTCGGGATTACCTTTTCCTTTACCCATACGCACTTCAGCAGGCTTCTTGGTAATTGGTTTGTCGGGGAAAATTCGTACCCAAACTTGTCCCTGACGTTGCATATAGCGAGTCACGGCGATACGGGCAGCTTCGATTTGCCGGCCGGTGATCCATTTCGATTGTAACGATTTTATCCCAAAAGAACCGAATGCCAGTTGATTGCCGCGTGAAGCATTGCCTTTCATGCGACCTTTCTGCTGTCTTCTGAATTTTGTTTTCTTCGGTTGTAACATTTCAGTTTAATTTCAAGCGTTTTTGTTATTCTTTCTGTTTCTCCTTGATCCTCTTCCCTCCGAACGATTACCGCCACGTCCATTCCCGCCATTGTGAGAATGACTTTCCTTTGACGATGTAAATGAAGGAGCGAGATCTTTCTTACCGTAGATTTCTCCACGGCATATCCAAACTTTAATTCCAATTAAACCGACTTTTGTAAGCGCTTCGGCTTGGGCATAATCGATATCAGCACGGAAAGTATGAAGAGGAGTACGTCCTTCTTTGTACATTTCCGAACGAGCCATTTCGGCTCCATTCAATCTGCCCGAAACCTGAACTTTGATTCCTTCGGCTCCCATTCGCATGGTTGAAGCAATAGCCATCTTTACGGCACGACGATATGCAATTTTCCCTTCAATTTGACGGGCAATGTTGTTGGCAACAATCACCGCATCCAATTCGGGTTTTTTTATCTCAAAGATATTGATTTGCACATCTTTATCGGTTATCTTCTTTAATTCTTCTTTTAGTTTGTCCACCTCTTGACCACCTTTGCCGATAATAATACCGGGGCGAGCAGTACAAATAGTGATGGTGACCAGTTTGAGAGTACGTTCGATGACGATGCGCGACACACTTGCCTTGGCAAGACGGGCATTCAGGTATTTACGAATTTTACTGTCTTCGAGCAGCGTATCACCATAATTATCTCCGCCATACCAATTAGAGTCCCATCCTTTGATGATTCCCAAACGATTTGCTATCGGATTTACTTTTTGTCCCATCTGCCTTATTTGTTATTTATTTCGTTATCTTCTGTTTTCTTATACGTATCCACGATCAGCGTAACGTGGTTCGAACGTTTGCGAACTCTGTATCCGCGTCCCTGTGGAGCCGGGCGAAGTCTTTTCAAAGTTGAACCTTCGTTTACCGAAATAATCTTTATGTAAAGTTCACCGGTTTCGGCTTTACGTTCGTTTTTCTGTTCCCAGTTTGCAATGGCCGAAAGCAAAAGTTTTTCAACTTTCTTGGAAGCTTCTTTATTTGAAAATTTAAGCACTCCTAATGCTTTGAACACTTCCATTCCTCGAATCATATCTGCAACATAACGCATTTTACGAGGAGAACTCGGAGCATCGTTCAAGATAGCAAGAGCAACATCTTTTCGGCTTTCCTTTCGTTGTTCGGCTGATATTCTTTTTCTAGCACTCATGTTTTTTCTGTTTATATTTTATTTTGTGCTCGATTCTTATTTCTTTCTGTTTCCGGCATGTCCACGGAATGTTCGGGTCATCGAAAACTCGCCCAACTTGTGCCCAACCATATTCTCGGTGATATAAACAGGAATAAATTTATTCCCGTTGTGAACCGCAATGGTATGACCTACGAAATCGGGAGAAATCATTGAAGCTCTCGACCAGGTTTTGACAACGGTTTTTTTACCGCTCTCGTTCATGGTGTTGATCTTCTTTTCCAATTTCAGATTGATATACGGACCTTTTTTAAGTGATCTACTCATAGTTTTGAAATTAATTAATCAGATTATTTCTTCTTCCTTCTTTCGATGATATATTTCGAAGACTGTTTTTTCGGAGCTCGTGTTTTCAAGCCCTTCGAATACAAACCTTTCGCAGAACGTGGATGACCTCCCGAAGCGCGACCTTCACCTCCACCCATTGGATGGTCAACCGGGTTTTTCGAAACACCACGGTTGTGAGGACGGCGACCGAGCCAACGCGATCTACCGGCTTTACCTGATTTTTCAAGAGCATGGTCCGAATTACCAACGCTTCCTACAGTAGCTTTGCATGTAGCAAGAATTTTACGAACTTCGCCCGAAGGCATTTTGATGACAGCGTAATTATCTTCACGCGACACCAACTGGGCGAATGTTCCTGCCGAACGCACCATTTTAGCACCTTGTCCCGGACGTAATTCTATATTATGAATGACCGTTCCAAGAGGAATTTTTGCCAACGGCAACGTATTCCCTATTTCGGGAGCTGCTTCAGGTCCCGACATCACTGTGGTTCCAACTTCCAGTCCGTTTGGTGCAAGAATATAAGTCTTTTCGCCATCGGCATAATAGAGCAATGCAATACGTGCCGAGCGATTAGGATCATATTCTATACTTTTTACAACGGCCGGAATACCATCTTTTGTTCTCTTGAAGTCGATAATTCTGAAACGTCTTTTATGGCCGTTTCCCCGGTAGCCGATCGTCATTTTTCCTTGATTGTTACGACCGCCCGCGCTCTTCTTCCCGACTACGAGAGACTTCTCCGGTTCACTTGCAGTGATATTTTCAAATGTACCGATAATCTTGTGTCTTTGCCCCGGTGTTGTGGGCTTTAATTTACGTATTCCCATTTTTTATTTAGATATTGCTGAATAAATCGATCGTTTCTCCTTTTCTCAGAGTAACGATAGCTTTTTTGAACGATGGTTCGCGTCCTTCTACAACACCCGATTTGGTGTAACGACTTTTGAGTTTACCATCGTATCTCGATGTATTTACGCTTTCAACATGAACGTTGTACATCTGCTCGACCGCATTTTTGATTTCAACCTTGTTCGCCTTCGGAACAACAATAAAGCCAAAGCGATTCGGAAATTTATCGGTAATCGCTGTTTGCTTCTCTGTGAATATTGGTTTAATAATTATTCCCATGTTTTTGTCTCCTTATGCATTAAACAAGTTTCCGATGGCCGCGATAGAAGATTCGGTAAATACGATTTCTGAACAGTCCATAATTTTGTATGTATTTATATCAGAAGCACTTACGATATTTACTTTCTGCAAATTTCGAGCCGACAAATATACGTTTTTATTTTGACCCGGCAAAACGAAAAGTAGCTTTTTATCAGCAAGTTGCAGATTTTTCAATATTTCTGAAAATTGCCTGGTTTTAGGAGCTTCGAAATCAAAATCTTCCACAACAACGATTGCGTTGTTTTGAGCCTTCAGCGAAAGTGCTGATTTTCGAGCCAAAGTTTTTTCCTTTTTATTGAGTTTGAAGCTGTAGTCTCTCGGTTTGGGACCAAAAACACGCCCTCCACCTACCAAAACCGGTGAGTTGATATCGCCCCGGCGAGCTCCTCCACTACCTTTTTGACGGATAAGTTTACGGGTGCTTCCCGAAACTTCACTTCGTTCTTTCGATTTGTGTGTCCCCTGACGTTGGTTGGCCATGTAGCGTTTTACATCCAACCAGATAACGTGATTATTGGGTTCAATTCCGAAAATGGAATCGTCGAGTGTCACCTTTTTATCCGTTACCTCTCCCTTGATGTTGTATATGCTTAATTCCATTTTATTTTTCTATTGCTACGATTGAACCTTTACATCCTGGCACAGAACCTTTGATCAATAAAAGGTTGTGTTCCGGAATTACTTTGATAACCTGAAGATTCTGAACCGTTACACGTTCATTACCCATTTGTCCGGCCATACGAGTTCCTTTGAAAACTTTTGCAGGGAATGAACATGCTCCGATAGAACCGGGTGCACGTAATCTGTTATGCTGTCCGTGAGTGGACTGACCTACTCCTCCAAATTTGTGACGCTTCACTACTCCCTGAAAACCTTTTCCTTTGGAAGTACCTATGACATCGACATAAACAGCATCGCTGAAAAGATCAACAGTGATTTCGGCTCCGGCTTTGTAGCTGTCGCCAAATCCTTTGAACTCGGCCAAGTGTCTCTTGGGGTTAACTCCTGCTTTTTTAAAATGACCTTTTTCGGCATTGGTTGTATGTTTGTCTTTTTTGTCTTCAAACCCAAGCTGAATAGCGTCATAACCGTCATTTTCGACGGTTTTTACCTGAGTAACCACGCAAGGACCTACTTCGATAACAGTGCATGGAATGTTTTTTCCATCAGCACTGAAAACGGATGTCATTCCGATTTTTTTTCCAATTAATCCTGGCATTTCTCTGTTGTTTAATTATTTATTATTCAAAATTCGAAAGACTAAAAATCAAAACACAAGTTTTGAGTCTTGTAGTCTTGCGTTGTATTTCTATTCTTATCCTTACACTTTAATCTCTACTTCTACACCGCTCGGCAATTCGAGTTTCATCAAAGCATCCACCGTTTTAGCCGTAGAGCTATAGATATCGATCAAGCGTTTGAAAGAAGAAAGCTCAAATTGTTCACGCGATTTTTTGTTCACAAACGTCGAACGATTTACCGTGAACACGCGTTTGTGAGTGGGCAACGGTATCGGACCACTTACAACGGCGCCCGTAGCCTTTACTGTTTTTACGATTTTTTCAGCCGATTTATCCACCAGGCTATAATCGTAAGATTTCAGTTTGATTCTGATTTTTTGGCTCATATAAATAATTATTTGTTATTTAATCAAATCAACACGACCTTTCACATCGGTCAAAACCTGTTTTGCAATCGAAGAAGATACTTCTTCATAATGCGAAAAACTCATAGTAGATGTTGCACGACCGGATGTTATTGTGCGCAATGCCGTTACGTAACCAAACATTTCCGAAAGCGGAGCTTTAGCTTTTACGATACGGGCTCCCGAACGGTTCGATTCCATCCCTTCGATCTGTCCACGTCGTTTGTTCAAGTCCGAAATGACATCACCCATACTCTCTTCTGGAGTAACAACTTCAACTTTCATTATCGGTTCCAAAAGCACCGGAACGGCTTTTTCGGATGCCGATTTAAATGCCTGAATGGCACAAATTTCGAACGAAAGCTGATCAGAGTCAACCGGGTGAAACGAACCGTCTAAGACGGTAACCTTAAGTTTGTCTAACGGATAACCGGCAAGAATACCATTTTTCATCGCACGTTGAAATCCTTTCTGAATGGAAGGTATAAATTCTTTCGGAATATTTCCGCCTTTCACTTCGTCAACAAATTGCAATTCACCTTCGAAATCTTTATCGGCCGGTTCAACGCGAACAATGATATCGGCAAATTTTCCACGACCTCCCGATTGTTTTTTATACACTTCGCGTAGTTCAACCGGTTTTGTAATTGCCTCTTTATAAGCCACTTGCGGGCGACCTTGATTACATTCTACTTTAAACTCACGTTTCAAGCGATCGATGATAATTTCCAGATGAAGCTCACCCATTCCGGAAATTATGGTTTGACCCGTTTCCTCATCGGTTTTAACTGTAAATGTCGGATCTTCTTCTGCAAGTTTGGCCAATCCATTCGACAATTTGTCAAGATCTTTCTGAGTCTTCGGTTCGACTGCAACACCGATAACGGGATCGGGAAAATCCATAGATTCGAGAACAATCGGATGGCTTTCGTCACATAATGTGTCTCCGGTACGAATATCTTTGAACCCAACACCTGCTCCTATATCTCCACAACCAATAAATTCCCTGGGATTCTGTTTGTTGGAATGCATCTGAAACAAACGCGAAATGCGTTCTTTTTTATCGGAACGAGGATTATATACATAAGAACCGGCTTCTAATTCTCCCGAATAAACACGAAAGAAGCACAAACGGCCTACATAAGGATCGGTAGCAATCTTGAATGCCAATGCGCACAACGGCTCATTAGGATCGGGATGACGAACAATTTGCTTACTCGGATCTCGAGGGTCGGTTCCGACAATTGCTTCAGTATCTTCGGGACTAGGCAAATATGCACAAACCGCATCGAGCAAAGGTTGAACTCCCTTATTTTTAAACGAAGAGCCACATATCATTGGGTTAATCTTCATTTCGAGAGTAGCTTTGCGAAGAGCTCTTTTGATTTCTTCTTCCGTAATCGTAGATGGATCGTCGAAAAATTTCTCCATCAATACATCATCGAATTCTGCAATCGTTTCGAGCATTTTTTCTCTCCACTCTTCAGCTTCTTCCTGTACTTCTGAAGGTATTTCCTCTACATCGTAATCTGCACCCATCGTTTCGTCGTGCCAATAAAGAGCCTCCATTCTGATAAGATCGACAATCCCTCTGAATTTTTCTTCGGCTCCAATAGGAATCTGAATCGGACAAGGATTTGCTCCCAGCATTTCTTTGACTTGACGAACAACTTCGAAGAAATTTGCACCCGAACGGTCCATTTTGTTGACATAGCCTATGCGAGGGACTTTGTATTTGTCAGCCTGACGCCACACGGTTTCGGACTGAGGTTCTACGCCACCTACAGCGCAGAAGGTAGCTACAGCTCCATCGAGAATACGCAACGATCTTTCAACTTCGACCGTAAAATCCACGTGTCCCGGAGTGTCTATTAAATTTATTTTGTATGTTTGGTCGTTATATTTCCAACTCGTGGTAGTAGCAGCCGAAGTAATCGTAATACCTCGCTCTTGCTCCTGTTCCATCCAGTCCATCGTTGCCGCGCCATCATGAACCTCGCCGATCTTGTGTGTAAGACCGGTATAATACAAGATTCGTTCCGATGTAGTAGTTTTACCGGCATCGATATGGGCCATGATTCCGATGTTACGAGTGAATTTTAATATGTCTTTTGAACCTCTTGCCATCTTTTTTACCTTATTTCATTAAAATCTGAAGTGCGCAAAAGCCCTGTTGGCTTCGGCCATTCTGTGCATGTCTTCTTTTCGCTTGTATGCTCCACCCTGGTTGTTATAAGCATCCACAATTTCGGCTGCCAACTTGTCGGCCATTGTTTTACCTCCTCTTTTACGTGCATAAAGAATGAGGTTTTTCATCGAAATGGATTCTTTTCTATCGGGGCGAATTTCGGTAGGCACCTGGAATGTAGCTCCGCCTACTCGACGCGATTTAACTTCAACTTGAGGAGTAATATTGTCCAAAGCAGCTTTCCAAATCTCGAGAGCCGACTTTTCATCGTTAGGCAATTTAGCCTTGACTGTATTTAATGCAGAATAAAAAATATCGTAAGAAATACTTTTCTTTCCGTCGTACATAAGGTGGTTAACAAATTTTGTTACCCTTACGTCACCAAAAACCGGATCAGGTAATACCTGTCTTTTTTTAGGTTTAGTTTTTCTCATTGTTTTTTGATTTTTTGTGTTGTTTGGTTGTCTATTTACTGTCTTCAACGATTCCTCCGAATCATTTACTCAACCCTTAAAGTAGCTCATCCAAAAATATCAACAGCGAATTTAACTTGATTTACACTAAAATTTAAAAGTACGCCACTAAAAAAGGCAGCTTATTTTTTCTTTGCTCCCGGTTTTGCTGCAGTTGCTGCTCCCGGTTTAGGACGTTTAGCCCCATATTTCGAACGTCGTTGTGTACGACCATTTACGCCGGCAGTGTCGAGTGTACCTCGAACGATGTGATAACGAACACCCGGCAGATCTTTAACACGACCACCACGAACCATAACGATTGAGTGTTCCTGCAAATTATGTCCTTCTCCGGGAATATATGCATTCACCTCTTTTGAATTTGTCAAACGTACACGAGCCACTTTTCGCATAGCCGAATTCGGTTTTTTAGGTGTGGTGGTATATACCCTCACACACACACCGCGACGCTGAGGACATGAATCCAATGCCGGCGATTTGCTTTTTTCAGTTAACTCCTGACGCCCTTTTCTTACTAATTGCTGAATTGTAGGCATTTTTCTACTTTGTTGTTAATCTATGTTGTTCTTAATTTTTTTGTCATTGACTATTGTTTCTGTTGAGCGCAAATATCAGTGTGTCAAAAAATTATAGCCATTTTATTTACGCTCTGCAGCTAAAAACGGCACAAAATTACAAATATTCAACGGGATATACAAACAAAATTCATCGTTTTTAAAAAATATTTTGATTGAAGACATTCATTGACTGCCCATACCATCATATCATATTGATAAACGAGCCTGCCAAAATTTTGACAACGTAAACAATACTGTTTCCATAAAAGAACGTCTAAATATAACTTGCCTTTATTTCGAGAAAAATTGAAATAAAACAAATATTTTTGCATAGTACTGTAACTTTTTCAACAGTCAACCGTCATCAAAAAAATGAATAGCGATATTTTTAATCAGTCCGTTCTTCCGCTCAAAGACAAGCTATACCGACTAGCTTTGAGCATTGTGAGAAATAGAACCGAAGCCGAAGATATCGTTCAGGACGTGTTTCTAAAGATCTGGAGCAAACAAGATGAGTGGGAGTTAATAGATAATATGGAAGCTTATTGTTATCGATCAATTAAAAATCTTTCGTTTGACCGGCTGGAATCTATGGCAGCACGTTCTGCAGAAAAATATAATGCCGAGACGGAAAATATGATGTTTGTAGATACAAAAAATCCCCATTCGGCATTTGTCGAGAAAGAACAAATAGACATCATATATAAATGCATCGAAAAGCTTTCCGAAAATCAGAAAATGGTTTTTCAGCTCCGAGAAATCGAGGGAATGAGTTATAAAGACATCGCACAATCGCTCAATATGAGCGAAGAGCTGGTAAAAATAAGCCTGTATAGAGCCAGGAAAAAAATAAAAGAATTACTGGAGGAATTAAACAAATGAAACCTACCGAAGAAATCAATGCATTGCTTGTTAAATATTGGAAGGGTGAAACTTCACTCGAGGAAGAAGATTCTTTAACGAAATATTTCACCGGAAGAGATGTGGCAGATGAATTAAAACCATATACTGCTCTGTTTCAATATCGCGAAAATCTTCGCTGTGCCACATTAAGCGATGATTTTGACAGAAAATTAAAGAAAGCCATCCGACAAAAAAAGCGGGAAAACGATTATATCACCATTCGTATTTTTGTTCCGGCACTGCGAATTGCTGCGTCGGTTGCAGTCGCACTAGCCCTTTCATTTGGCGTTTACATGATGATCGGCAAAAACGACAAAACTTATTTTGCCGAAACCTACAGTGATCCCAATGCAGCTATGGAACACGCCGCTTTCGCATTGGACAAGCTATCGGAAGCACTGCAAAAAGGAGAAGAAGCATCCATCGAAAGTATCCAGGAACTCAATAAGGTAGATCTTGACTGGGAAATGTTGGATTCAATTACAGAGTCTGATACAAACTATCAAAAATCAACAGATAGTTTGCCCCTCGAAAATAACTTATAAAAAAGCATGAAAAAAACTGCGTTCATATTATTCTTTCTTTTGTCCACCGTATCCCTTTCGGCAGGCGATTTTGTCACACAATTTCTCGAAAAATGTATTGAAGAGAAAAAGCCGGTGAATAACATAAACATCGGAAAATCGATGCTCGAAAAAATGGCATCAAATACCGACGATGAGGATTTGAAAAAAACGTTCAGAAATCTGAACAGCATCCGCATTATCACTTGCGACAATATAAGAGATTCGCGACTTTATTTCAAAAAAGCCAATAATCTTGCATTGGAAGAATTTAAGGACTATCAGGAGCTCGTTTCGCTAAACGAAAAAAATGCTAAAATCCACATCTATTTCAAGCAGGAGAGCGAAAAATTACAAGATCTTATTTTCATCGGATTGGATGATGAAGAGAAACTTTCGATCATCACAATAACCGGGAAAATAGATTTTGCATCCATTTCGAAACTTTCGGATTCACTGAATAAAGAGATGAAAATAGATAATCATGGAGAAACCCCATCAATGGATAAAGGCACAAAATAAGGAAACAAAATACAGACTGAATTAGACAACAGTGCAGACTGCTAATAACTTTTTTCTTTTTTATATTTAAACGATGAATAGACGGCCGAACGTGAGTTTAGCCGTCTATTGTTTTTTATAAAAATTCGAACATTCATACCGTCTTCCTAAAATGGGAATGTGGGTGAATTTTTAAATGTCGGGGATATGTGAGGTTATTGAAATTCAATTTTAATCCTCGTTGTCATTATCGGTATTATCCACTGCAATGTTTGATTTCCCAACCGAATTTTGTTTTTCATAAGGAAAAAATTTATCCAAACCACGTATGATGAGATAAAAAACCGTCATGAAAACGAAAACTCCGATCATGCCTATCCCTGCAATTTCTAATGCTTTGTCTAAAACAGATGATTCCATGATTCAAAATATTTTATGCAAATAAGGGTACTAACGTCAAAATGATACCGCCAACAATTACCGATCCAATCTGGCCACCTACATTAGCGCTTATGGCCGGCATAAGCAGATAATTATACGGGTCTTCTTTCTGTCCCATCTGGTGAATAACACGAGCAGACATCGGAAAAGCCGAAATGCCACAGGCTCCGATCATCGGATTAATTTTGTTCCCCTCCTTGCGGAAAAGATTCATAAACTTAGCGAAAATTACGCCTCCAAAAGTATCGAAAACAAATGCAAAAAGGCCTAACGCGATGATAAAAAGCGTATCAAGACGAACAAATCTTTCAGCCGTCATCGTACTGGCAATGGTGATGCCCAACAAAATAGTAACCAGGCTTGCAAGTTCGTTTTGAGCAGCAAGCGACAATTTGTTGAGCACCCCGCATTCGCGAATCAGATTACCAAACATCAAAAATCCGATAAGCGGCAGAGACGATGGGGCAATGATACCGGCAACAATGGTAACAACAATTGGGAAAAGAATAAGTGAAGTCTTGGATATTTTCATATTGTAGTTTCCAGCCGATGTCATTCGTATTTGACGTTCTTTTTTTGATGTCAGCAGGCGAATAACGGGAGGTTGAATGATTGGCACCAATGCCATATAAGAATAAGCGGCTACCGATATCGGCCCTAATAAATTTGGAGCAAATCTTGTAGCCACAACGATGGACGTAGGGCCATCGGCAGCACCGATTATACCGATCGAAGCAGCTTCCCTCAAATCGTATCCCAACAAAACGGCGAAAATCATAGTCATGAAAATTCCAAATTGAGCAGCAGCTCCAAATAGCAAGAGCGAAGGATTTCGAAACAAAGGCGAAAAATCAATCATAGCACCAATGGCAATGAATATAAGCAATGGAAATATCTCGGTGGCGATGCCGGCTTTAAAGAAAGTGTCGAGCACACCCTCAACCATTTCTCCTGTAGCAGGATCGATTTGTGTAATAGCCGAAGTAAAAGGTATATTGACCAGGATAGCCCCAAATCCGATAGGAAGCAACAAAGTCGGTTCATATTCCTTCGCAATGGCCAAATAAATTAAAATAAGTCCGATTGCGATCATCACCAGATCTTGCCATGTCATTCCGGCAATTGCAGGGAGCAGCTGTTGAAATTCTAATTCCATAATTAATCTACCAATTAAAACTATTCGTAAACTGTCCTCAAATTCAAATAAACAGAATTAAATATGAAGGAAAGTTACAAATAGTCGTATTATTTAAATTCAGTATAAAAATCCGAGCATAATACCGGCAGCAACTGCCGATCCGATGACACCGGCCACATTGGGGCCCATGGCATGCATCAATAGATAGTTGGAAGGATCGTACTCCAATCCCACCACCTGCGAGATGCGAGCCGAATCGGGAACAGCAGAAACACCGGCATTTCCAATAAGCGGATTTATTTTGTTGTCCTTTGGCAGAAACAAATTGAGAAATTTAACAAACAAAATGCCGGCACATGTTGCAATTACGAAAGACAAAGCTCCTATAGCGAATACTTTTATCGAGTCAGGTCTCAAAAACGTAGTAGCCTGAGTGGATGCGCCTACAGTCAATCCGAGCAAGATAGTTACAATGTCGATAAGAGGACCACGAGCAGTTTCGGCCAAACGTCGAGTAACACCCGATTCCTTAAGCAAATTCCCAAAGAAAAGCATACCAAGCAAAGGTAAGCCGGATGGGACGAGGAATGCAGTTAATAACAATCCTACGATAGGAAACATGATTTTCTCGGTTTGTGAAACAATGCGCGGCGGGGTCATATGAATTACACGCTCCTTTTTTGTTGTAAGCATTCTCATGAATGGAGCCTGGATTACAGGTACAAGCGCCATGTATGAGTATGCCGATATAGCTACGGCACCAAGTAAATGTGGCGCCAACTTTGATGTTAAAAAGATAGCCGTCGGCCCATCAGCACCTCCAATTATACCAATTGATCCAGCCTCATTAGGAGCAAAACCTGATTGAAGTGCAATGATATATGCACCAAAAATTCCAAATTGACAAGCAGCACCCACCAATATAAGCTTCGGATTAGCTATCAATGCTTGAAAATCGGTCATCGCACCAATACCAAGAAAAATAAGTGGAGGATACCAACCTTTTACGACTCCTTGATAAAGAATATTTAACACCGAACCTTCTTCATAAATTCCAACTTGTAAGTTTGCAGCTTCATTGAACGGAATATTTCCGATTAGGATTCCAAATCCGATTGGTATCAGGAGCAATGGCTCATACTCTTTTTTTATGGCCAAAAAAATAAACACAAGCCCAACAAGGATCATAATAAGGTGTCCACCTTCGGCATTTGCAAAGCCTGTATAGCTCCAAAATGTTTGCAGATTATCTGTTAGTGACAATAAGATATTCATTTTGATTGTGTTTATTCGATTACTACCAATTCAGCACCTTCAAGAACTGAATCACCTTTCTGAACCAATATCTGAGTTATCTTGCCATTAGCATTAGCCAAAATATTGTTTTCCATCTTCATGGCCTCAAGCACCATCAAGGTTTGCCCTTTCTTCACGATATCGCCCTCCTTGCAGCGGATATCCAAAATAACGCCAGGCAGGGGTGATTGGATTGCCGTACTCTTGGTTTGTTCTTCGGCAGGTCGTGTCACCAGAGGAGTAGAGGCACTTTTGGGTGTAGGAGCGGGAGCAGCCTCGGGGTTAGGACGCTTGATACCTGTCAAGGGATTCGTTTTTTGCTCGAGTTCTACCGTAAAAGGAGTTCCATTGACCTCAAGCTCTATTGTATTGCCTTCCGCTTTATTGACGATCACTCGATATGGAGTGCCGTTAATTTTATAGTTGAATTCTTTCATTGGAATATATTGTTAGATTGTGTGAAATGATTACTTATGTGGGTGTTGTCGCAAAGAGTAAATCTTGGAACTCCAGGGCGAATAGTTTCTTCGCACTTGCTGAATAGTCAAGATGGTAGATTCGATATCGTGCTGGTCTTCCTGCATTTCGGCGATGGCAGCTGAAATGGCTGCGAGCACATCCCCCGAAAGTTGAGATTCACTCCTCACGGCAGATAATTTTCCACTTTCGGCAACTCTTTTCTGAGTCACATTGTGGGAAACATTTCCGATGATTTTGAAAAACAGATACAATAAGATCAAGCCGACAAAGACTACCAGCATGCATGTAATTGTGATCATGAAGCCCCAAGGATCGCTTTCTTGCAGGTCGATTACTTTGGGATTTTCTTCGATGATCTGGTTGTTGCTGGCTGGGGTTACCCTGTCGAGCAGAGTAGCCAGTGAGTTTCCGTTTTCGTCGTATTTAACTCCATCCTGTTTATATCCGTAGGTTCTGTTTGCGGGTATTCCTGCAGGAATTACAATTTCATCCAGTAAGGTCTTCCCGTCATTCTCGTAAAGAGCGATATAATTCTCTTTTGTGGGATCGAGGGTGAAATTCAGGTGAAACGTTCCATTAAATGGTTCGTTGTCGGCCCAAAATAGCGCATGTTGATGCGGTTTGATCTGCGTAAGGACATCGCCTCTCGGGATGGAGTATTTTGTAGGATTATTTCGATCATTTGTAAGATAACGACCCCCCAAATCCTGCGTTTTTGCCGTATTATTATAGATTTCTATCCACGGGCTGCGCTTACCGAAATTGTCCATGTAATTGCTGTCGTTCACAATCATCACTTCATTGATGACCCATTGTGAATTTTTGGGAGTTGTTGTACAACCAAATATAAAAATGAAAATCGCAAAAAAAGGAGAAAATGATTTTATTTTCATCATATTCATGTTGTTATAATGGTAAATTATCATGCTTCTTTGCAGGATTCAGCAATTTTTTGGTCTGCAATTGCTGCAAGGCGCGAATGATACGGAATCGGGTGTTACGCGGCTCGATGATGTCGTCGATATAGCCGTAGCGGGCAGCATTGTACGGGTTGGCGAACAAGTCGGTATATTCTTTCCTTTTTGCTTCGATCAAGGCAGTTCGCTTTTCGGGGTCTTTTTCTTCGCTTATTTCTTTGCTGAAGAGCACTTCTACAGCTCCTTCCGCACCCATCACCGCAATTTCGGCTGTGGGCCAAGCGTAGTTAACATCGCCTCGAAGTTGCTTGCAACTCATCACAATATGAGCACCTCCGTAGGATTTGCGCAGGGTAACGGTTACTTTCGGAACAGTGGCCTCGCCATAAGCATACAGCAATTTAGCTCCATGCGTAATCACGCCACCATATTCCTGCCCTGTACCGGGAAGAAATCCGGGAACATCTACAAGCGATACTATCGGAATATTGAATGCGTCGCAAAAGCGCACAAAACGCGCTCCCTTACGTGAAGCATTGATATCAAGTACACCGGCAAGAAACTTAGGCTGATTGGCAACAATTCCGACAGATTGTCCGTTGAAACGGGCAAAGCCCACGATGATGTTTTTGGCATAATCCGCATGTACTTCAAGAAATTCGCCTTTGTCTATAATAGCTCCAATCACCTGATACATATCATAAGGTTTGGTGGGGCTATCCGGTATGATCTCATTGAGAGAATCTTCAAGGCGATCGATCGGATCGTCGTTTTGAACTACAGGAGGCTCTTCGAGATTGTTTTGCGGCAAATAGCTCAACAAACGACGCATCAGTTTCAATCCTTCTTCTTCCGTTTGTACAGAAAATTGAGAAACACCCGATTTCGAACTGTGAACGTATGCCCCACCCAGATCTTCTTGTGTCACATCTTCGCCGGTTACCGTTTTCACAACTTTTGGGCCCGTCAGAAACATGTATGAAGTGCCTTCAGTCATCATGATAAAATCTGTGAGAGCAGGAGAATATACTGCTCCGCCTGCGCACGGACCGAAAATACCCGAAATCTGCGGCACTACTCCCGAAGCCAAAATATTGCGTTGAAAAATTTCGGCATATCCTGCAAGCGCATTTATGCCTTCTTGAATGCGAGCTCCACCCGAATCGTTGATTCCGATAATGGGTGCACCCATTTTCATGGCTTGATCCATAACTTTACAAATTTTTTGCGATTGCATTTCGGAAAGAGAACCGCCAAAAACTGTAAAATCCTGCGCATATACGTACACAAGCCTACCATCGATAGTTCCGTAACCGGTTACTACTCCATCGCCCAAAAATTTGGTTTTATCCATGCCAAAATTAGTGGAACGGTGCTCAACAAACATATCGAACTCTTCGAAACTGCCTTCGTCCAGAAGCATGGCGAGACGTTCACGTGCCGTGTATTTTCCTTTCAGATGTTGCGATTCTATTCTTTTTTCGCCTCCACCTAAGCGAGCTTTTTCGCGAAGCTGTATTAGCTCTTTAACTTTTTCGAGTTGACTGCTCATAAAAATTTCTTGTATTTATTTGATTGTTTAAATTTTTTCTGTTACCTCTAATAATAAGTGAACTGCAAATATTGAGGGTTTATTTGTCCTTATGGGGATGTTCACATAATTCGGTAAGTACTCCTCCGGTGGATTTTGGATGCAGAAATGCGATATTCAAACCTTCCGCGCCTGGACGTGATTCGGCATCGATCAGACGAATACCTTTCGCTTCAATTTCTTTCAGGGCCTCATTGACGTTGTTTGTGGCATAAGCGATGTGATGAATTCCTTCGCCTTTTTTTTCAATGAATTTGGCAATCGTACTTTCATCACTCGTTGGCTCGAGCAACTCGATTTTCGTCTCTCCAACCTTAAAAAAGGCAGTTTTAACTTTCTGGTCTTCAACTGTTTCGATATTGTAGCACTTTAGACCAAGAACACCTTCATAATATGGGAGTTGTTCTTCGATACTTTTTACGGCAATACCGATGTGTTCAATGTGTGTAATTTCCATTTTTTTATATGATATCATTAAAAATTATACTGAAAAATTGTGTATGGTGTGCAAATTTAAATTTCAAACAGAAAAATCAAATCGAATTTATATCGAGGAAATTCGCAAAACTTCCAGTAATTCGTCACTTATCTCGCGTTCTTTTTTGATAGCGCGTTTAAAAGGGATATACACAATTTCGTTTTCATGAATACCGATCATAACGTTTCGTTGATCTTCGAGCAAAGCCCTGATAGCAGCGATCCCCATACGTGAAGCGAGGATTCGGTCCTGAGCCGAAGGCGAGCCTCCACGTTGCAAGTGGCCAAGAATGGAAACTCTTACATCATATTGCGGGTACTCGGTTTTCACACGTTCGGCTAACTTGAGCGCTCCGCCGGTGATTTCACTTTCGGTTACCAACACCAAACTACTGTTTTTCGATTTTCTGAAGCCTTGTTCGATGAGTTCGCTCAATTGGTCTTTTTCGATACTGATTTCGGGGATGATAGCAGCTTCGGCACCCGATGCAATAGCGCTGTTTAGCGCTAAATAACCACAATTGCGGCCCATTACTTCTATAAAAAACAATCGCTCGTGCGAAGTAGCCGTATCGCGTATCTTGTCCACAGATTGCATAATAGTGTTAAGAGCGGTATCGTACCCGATCGTAACATCTGTTCCGTAGAGGTCATTGTCAATAGTACCGGGAAGCCCAACGATAGGCACATCAAATTCGTTTGCGAAAATATTAGCTCCTGTAAGCGAGCCATCGCCACCTATTACAACTAGCGCGTCTATTTCTTCACGCTGCATCGTTTCGAAAGCAATTTTTCGGCCTTCAGGTGTTAAAAATTCTGCACAACGGGCGGTTTTAAGGATTGTACCACCTTGCTGAATGATATTGCTGACACTGTTGGTCTTAAATTCGCTAATTTCGCCGGAGATCAACCCTTTGTAGCCTTTGAAAATACCTTTTACGCGAATGCCATTAAAAATTGCAGCACGAGTAACCGACCTGATAGCCGCATTCATACCCGGAGCATCGCCTCCGGAAGTGAGAACACCTATACATTTAATGTTTGAAGCCATAATGGAGATTTTGTCGTCGAGGAAGATAACCTCTTTCCAAACACATTTTATGAGCTGCAAAGGTATGACTTTTTTTATTTTATTCAAAAAAAGCTGCTTAAAAAGCAGCTTTTTCTATCGGAGAAGAAGAGATTTTCGAATGTATTAAGTTTGCCACGGCCTCCATCTGCCACTGAGGCGTGGAAGTGGCCCCGCAAATGCCAATTGACACATCATTGGAAATAAGTGACAGATCCACTTCTTCGGGTGTGTGGATAAGATACGAATTTGGATTGATTTTTTTGCATTCGGCAAAAAGAACTTTTCCGTTAGAACTTTTTTCTCCGGCGATAAAAAAGATGATGTCATGTTGTCTGGCAAATTCTTTAATGTTTGGTACGCGGTTTGAAACCTGACGACATATCGTATCGAAAAATTCAAATTTAGCTTCACCCTGCATTCTCGATTCGATGATTTTGGCAATTTCCAGAAAGCCTTCCAACGGTTTTGTCGTTTGCGAAAACAGGTTTATATCACGAGTGAAATCAAGTTTGTCGAGGTCTTCTTTATTTTCGATAATAATAGCCGTTTCTTCTGTTTGGCCTATCAACCCGTTTACCTCTGCATGACCTTTTTTCCCGTAAATGACGATTTGTGGTCGATGATCGGATGTTTCGTTGTATTTTCTTTTGATTCGTTTTTGTAGTCCAAGTACAACGGGACACGAAGCATCTATGATTTCGATATTATTTTCACGAGCAATTTCATACGTGCTCGGGGGTTCACCGTGTGCACGCAGAAGCACACGCACATTTTTCAATTGTTTGAATTGCTCATGATCAATGGTTATCAGTCCCAATTTGGAGAGGCGTTCGACCTCGAGACTGTTGTGAACCAGATCTCCCAAACAATACAATGTACCGCCCTTTTTCAATTCCTCTTCAGCTTTACTGATGGCTTTGGCTACGCCAAAACAGCATCCCGACTGACGATCAATTTCTATTTTATTCATTCCCTTTTGTGATTTTGTTAAACATATCGATCGCCCATCGAAGCTGACCTTCGATTGAGAGATTCGAGTTATCTAATTCGATGGCGTCGTCGGCTTTGCGCAATGGACTTTCAGCTCGGTTTGTATCGCGATAGTCGCGTTCCCTGACATTGGAGAGCACTTCATCATAGGAAGGGTTTTCTCCTTTGGATTTCATTTCGTCAAACCGTCTTTGAGCTCGAATTTCGGGCGAAGCTGTAAGAAATATTTTTAATTCTGCATCCGGAAACACAACGGTTCCTATATCACGACCATCCATCACAACTCCTTTGTCTTTACCCATTTGTTGTTGACGACGCACCAATTCCTCTCGAACAAACTTAAGCGTGCTGACTCTGCTGGCAGCGTTGGCAACTTCAAGTGATCGAATTTCTTTTTCAATATTTTCGCCATTCAAATAAATATCTTGTTCTCCCTGTGAGTTGGGTTCGAAGGATATATGGATTTCGTGAAGATGCTTTTTCAATGCTTCTTCATCGATATTTGTTTCATTCATCCATCCATTGCGTAGTGCATACAGAGCCACTGCCCGATACATTGCCCCGCTATCTATATAAGTATATCCCAATGCTTTTGCCAACCCTTTGGCTAAAGTACTTTTTCCGCAAGACGAATATCCATCTATGGCGATATTGATTTTTTTCATCAAGTCAATCTTTTCCGAATTGTTTAAACAAAATAAAACGTCATATTGTTTTGGCCTGCTTAATTTTCACAGATTATTTCTATTTGCATTTTGATTAGAAAAATATTTATAATAAACTGAATTATAATTATCTATGTCAAAATGTTTACAAAAATATTTCCATGCGATTGATCTCATGGAAATTAATCTAAAAAAGTTTGTTATTTGTTTGCTATTTTTCGAAGTTATTCTTAATTTTGTGGACGAGCACATTTATTGATTTATATCGACGTCATCCTGACAAATGCCGAATGAAAGGTCGATTTTCGTTTTATAAAAATGAAAAAAATATGAGAAAAACACTTCTTTTTGTTGCGGGAATATTGATTTCCGTATTGACAATGGCGCAAAATCGCCCTGATCCGAAACCGGCAGCGGATACTTTCGAAAAATTCAAGGTTGCAATGGCCGGATATACATTTGCCAAGTTTGATCTCGACAAAACGCTCGAAACGATGCAAAAATGCGATGTACATTATCTTTGCATTAAAGATTTTCATTTGCCGCTTAACAGCACCGACGAACAGATTGCGGCTTTTCATGCCAAATTGCAGTCGAAAGGTGTTACGGGATATGCTGTCGGGCCTATCTACATGCGGTCGAAAGAGGAAATTGACAAGGCATTCGAATATGCCAAACGCGTCGGGGTGAATATGATAGTGGGCGTACCCAATTACGAATTGCTTCCTTATGTAAATCAGAAAGTAAAGGAATATAATTTTCATTTTGCCATTCATTTGCATGGCCCCGATATGCCGCTGTATCCTGATGCGGAGGATGTATGGAATCATGTAAAAGATCTGGATCCCCGTATCGGCATGTGTCTGGACATTGGTCATGATACGCGGAATGGCAAAGATCCGGTGAAAGATCTCGAAATGTATCATACGCGCGTGTTCGATATTCATATAAAGGACGTTACGGGTAACACTAAGCAAGGTTATTCCGTGGAAGTAGGTCGCGGTATCATCGATTTTCCGGCTTTTGTGAATATGCTCCGCAAAGTGGGTTATACCGGCATATGCAGTCTGGAACACGAACGCAACATGGACGATCCGTTTATCGGAATTGCCGAATCGATTGGCTATTTTAGGGGTGTGATTGCCACAACGGCAAAGCACAACAAATAAGTTTTAAACTCTCTCAATTTTTCTTGCGGGATTGAATTCGTCGATGAATTTGATCCCGTTTTTTGTATTTTTGAGTGAAGTTATCTTCGAAATGAGGAATGCTGTGGCGGACAGAATTTTTGTTTGACTTATTTTCTTTACTTTTGCACTCTCTCACACGTAAAAAATCGAATTGTGATTACACTATTTATTATCGTCATAACCGTTTTTGTTTCGATTGCGGCATTCCGAAACCGACAGTTGATGAATCAACTGATTTTTTATCCTCCGGCTGTTCGTCAGGGACAAGGCTATCGGCTGTTTACCTATGGTTTCCTTCATGCCGATTACATGCATCTGCTGTTCAATATGTTCACGTTCTATCTTTTTGGAAGTGAGATAGAACGAGTATGGCAAGCTATACTTGGGAAGAAAGTCGGTTCAATTGCGTTTATCGTATTATATGCATCGGCCATCGTGATCTCCATTTTGCCAACCTACCGGCACGAACGCGACAACGATCACTATTTTGGGCTCGGAGCTTCGGGAGCCGTTTCGGCTGTGGTTTTTGCATACGTACTCATCAATCCGATGAGTTATATGGGAATCATGTTTATTCCGATTTGGTTTCCGGCGTTTCTTTTTGGTTTCATGTTTATCGTTATTTCCGTATATCTCGATAAAAATCAGGCCGGAGGCATCAATCATTTGGCGCATGTGGCCGGAGGAATCTACGGCATTCTGTTTACGGTAATCGCCTTTCTGGCTTTTGCCGACATCAATTTGTTGAGCTCGTTTATCGATCAGATTCATATTCGCTCGATTGGAGATTTAATCCGTTTCGGATATTAATTTCAGGCGCAACCCAAAAATTTCTATCTTTGCAGGATTAAGAAGAGAAAAATGGACGCATCTTCACTTTATCTTATTCCGGTTACATTAGGCGATTCGCCGCTTCAAAAAGTTTTGCCGGAATATAATGTGCAAATCGTTTCATCCTTAAAGTTTTTTATTGTTGAAAATGTGCGTGAGGCGCGGCGATTTTTGAAAAGATGCAATCGAAATATCGATATAGATGCACTCACTTTTTTCGAACTAAACGAACATACCGATCGGAAGGTCATTCGGCCGTTTCTCGACCCATTGCGGCGAGGAAATAACATGGGGTTGATATCGGATGCAGGATGTCCTGCCGTTGCCGATCCGGGAGCCGATATTGTAGCTATTGCTCAGGACGAAGGTTTTAAAGTAGTTCCGCTGGTTGGCCCATCCTCGTTGTTGATGGCATTGATGGCATCGGGATTCAATGGACAGCGCTTTGCATTCAACGGATATCTTCCGGTGGAAGCCGGTGAGCGTGCAAAAAAACTCAAACAGATGGAGTCGAGGGCTTATCAGGAAGATCAAACCCAGATTTTTATAGAAACGCCCTACCGTAATCAGAAACTGGTGGAAGATATTTTGCTTCATTGCCGACCTCAAACCCGATTGTGCATTGCCATGAACATTTCGCTCGATGATGAGTTTATAGTAACAAAGAGCGTGAAAGCATGGAAAAACCATCTGCCGGAGATGCACAAAAAATGTTGTGTTTTTCTTTTATTTCACGATTAAGCTATATGAACAAAAATAATTTGGCCATCCGCCGCAACGTTTCGCTCAAACCTTACAACTCTTTTCGGACGCAGGCAACTGCCACTTTTTTTTGCCAACCGAAAACAGATGAAGAATTGATGATGATTTTGAAGGAATTTTCAGACGAGAAAATGCTTGTTCTCGGCGCCGGATGTAATTTGTTTTTTACGAAGAATTTTGACGGCCTGATTATTAAACCGGATATGACCGGAATCAGGATACTGAATCAAACGCCCGAATTTGTGGAGCTTGAAGTAGGAGCAGGAGAAGATTGGGATAAATTTGTGGAATTTTGTGTCGAAAAGGGATATGCGGGCATTGAGAACCTTTCGCTTATTCCCGGAAAAGTGGGCGCATCACCCGTCCAAAACATTGGTGCGTATGGTACAGAGGCAAAAGATGCTATCGTAAAAGTGAATGCAATTGACTTGAATACATGCGACTCCGTTTCGTTTTCAAATGAGGAATGTGCATTTGAGTACCGCGACAGCATTTTCAAACATAATCGTCAATATATAATCACTTCAGTAGTTTTCAGATTAAATAAAAATTTTCGTTACATCGAAAAGTACGCCGATCTCAATCACGAAATAAAAGATGTTCACCAACCTTCACTCCAACAAGTGCGACAAGCAATCATCAAAATCCGCAGGCAGAAATTGCCCGATATTAACGAGCTGCCAAATGCCGGCAGTTTTTTCAAAAACCCGATTTTGACGCAAAGTGAAAAAGAAGAACTGCTTGCCAAATTGACTGATGCTCCATTTTATCCTGCCGGAAACGAGGCATTCAAAACGTCGGCGGCTTTCCTCATCGAAAAGGCCGGCTATAAGGGCCGACGAAGCGGTGCAGTAGGCATTTACGAACATCATGCACTGATAATCGTAAATTATGGCACTGAAAATGGTTGCGACATCGTAAATTTTATGCACGAAGTGCAGCAGGCGGTTGAAGAAAAATTTGCGATTCGGCTGTTGCCGGAAGTTCAAATATACTGACAAAAAATCATCACTCATCATCCATGTCATCATTTATCATCGAAGGAGGTCATCGCCTCAAAGGCGAAATACTACCGCAAGGCGCAAAAAACGAAGCCCTACAGGTGATTTGTGCAACTCTGCTTACCGACGAAGAGGTAATCATTGAAAATGTTCCCGATATTCTCGATGTAAACAACCTAATTTGTCTGCTCCGAGATTTGGGCGTCGAAGTCAAATCGATGGGCAAAAGTGTTTGGTCGTTCAAAGCCGCACATATCGATTTGCAGTTTATCAAAACCAAGGAGTTTATTCGCAGAAGCGAAGCTCTTCGAGGGTCGGTGATGATTGTCGGTCCTCTTTTGGCCCGATTCGGTGAAGCTATGGCTCCAAAACCGGGCGGCGACAAGATTGGTCGACGGCGCATTGATACACACCTCAACGGTATGATGAAGTTGGGCGCTCGACTGGAATACGACGAGCAGCAGCTTTCGTATCATTTGACGGCCGACAAGCTCAAAGGTCAGTTTATTCTGCTCGACGAAGCATCGGTGACGGGAACAGCCAATTTGATCATGGCATCGGTTTTTGCCGAAGGCGAAACGGTGATTTACAATGCGGCATGCGAGCCTTATGTGGAGCAATTGAGTAAAATGCTGGTGCGCATGGGTGCCAAAATTGAGGGAATTTCATCCAATCGGCTCACCATTACGGGCGTGAGTGTATTGCATGGCTGCCGCCATCGACTATTGCCCGACATGATAGAAATCGGGAGTTTTATCGGAATGGCAGCTATGACCGGTTCCGAAATCACCATCAAAAACAGTTCGGTAGAAAACCTGGGCATTATTCCCGAAAGCTTTCGCCGGATGGGAATCGAAGTCGTGCAACAGAATGACGATTTATTCATTCCGCAACAGGATCATTATACGATTGAGTCTTTTATGGATGGCTCCATTCTTACCATTGCCGATGCACCTTGGCCGGGACTCACACCTGACCTGTTGAGTGTGATGCTGGTGGTGGCAACCAAAGCCGAAGGCTGTGTGCTGATTCACCAGAAAATGTTCGAAAGTCGTCTCTTTTTTGTGGATAAACTCATTGATATGGGTGCACAAATTATTCTTTGCGATCCGCACAGGGCAACGGTCATTGGGCTTGGCGACCGTTTCCGATTACGAGGAATGACCATGACTTCACCCGATATTCGGGCCGGAATTTCGTTGCTGATTGCAGCGATGAGCGCTTGCGGAAAAAGTACCATTCACAACATCGATCAAATCGATCGGGGTTATCAAAATATAGACACGAGACTCAACGATTTGGGGGCTTATATCCAACGCGTTGAGTAATTTGAAGTACAAAAGTGCTTTATATTCAAAAAAAATTTGTTTTGTCCATAAGTGTTTTGTTACTTTGTACCCGAAAAAGAAAAAAACCACATTCGTTCAAAATAATGACCAATTCATTTTTTTTGAAAAGTTACTGTTAACTAAACATCCATTCAATTAATCCATTTACATTTGTTATGAATAATGACATTGTCGTTAAGGACATTAAACAAGTAACGGTTCGCTTTTCGGGAGATTCCGGCGACGGCATGCAACTCTCCGGGACATTGTTTTCCACATTGTCCGCAATTTTCGGTAACGAAATTGCCACTTATCCCGATTATCCTGCCGAAATTCGTGCACCTCAAGGTTCGCTTCAGGGAGTATCCGGTTTTCAGGTGCGTATCGGTTCGAAGGACATCTACAATTCGGGCGACAAAACCGATGTGTTGGTGGCTATGAATCCGGCCGCTCTGAAAGTCAACGTCTCGAATCTCAGAAAAGACTCAATAGTGATCTACGATACCGATTCGTTTCAGAAAAAGGATCTCGAAAAAGCTTTATTTCAAACCGATGACCCCTTTGCCGAACTCAATTTAACATCGGTACAACCCATTCCCGTTGCCATCACGACAATGACAAAGAATGCACTCGAAGGGCTGGATCTCGATAATAAACAAGTGTTGCGTAGCAAAAATATGTTTGCTCTGGGAATTGTTTGCTGGCTGTTTAATCGACCACTCGAAATTGCGGATCAACTTCTCGAAGAAAAATTTGCAAAGAAACCTTTACTCGTTCAAGCAAACATCAAGGCGCTCGCCGCAGGCTATAATTACGGCAGCAATACACATCTCACTGCCACAACTTATCGCATAGAGAGTATTGAACATTCCAAGGGATTTTATACCGACGTTAATGGTAATCTGGCAACTGTTTACGGTTTGATTGCGGCTGCCGAAAAAGCGGGCCTGAAGCTTTTCTTGGGTTCGTATCCCATCACACCGGCTACCGATATTTTGCACGAACTATCGAAACGTAAAGATTTCGAAGTAAAAGCATTACAAATGGAAGACGAGATTGCGGGTATTACCTCTGCCTTAGGCGCGAGTTTTGCCGGATGTTTGGCAGCCACCTCTACTTCCGGACCGGGCATGTCGCTCAAAAGCGAAGCAATCGGTTTGGCTGTTATGACCGAACTTCCATTGGTAATCATCGATGTGCAACGAAGCGGTCCATCTACCGGTATGCCGACAAAAAGTGAGCAGACGGATCTCAACCAAGCGCTCTATGGCCGAAACGGTGAGAGCCCGGCTGTAGTGATTGCTGCAACATCTCCTACCGATTGTTTCGATAGCGCATTTTGGGCATCAAAACTGGCTATCGAACACATGACTCCGGCCATTCTTCTTACCGACGGATATATTGCCAACGGCTCTTCGGCATGGAAAATTCCTAATATGGAAGACTATCCCGATATTAAGCCTCATTATGTGCAGGAATACTACAAAGGCGATCCGACTGTGTGGCGTCCTTATTTTCGCGATGAAGAAACAAAAGTGCGTTATTGGGCTGTGCCGGGAACTCCGAGATACATGCATCGTGTTGGTGGTTTGGAAAAAGATAGCCAAACGGGAATTATCTCTACAACTCCGGAAAACCATCAATTGATGGTAAATTACAGAAAAGAAAAAATCGAGAAAATAGCCGATTTCATCCCCTTGCAGGAAGTTATTGGAGATCAAGATGCCGACACTCTCATCGTAGGTTGGGGTGGCACTTATGGACATTTGCTCGAAACTATGATTCGAATACAGGCTAATGGGAAAAAAATCGCTTTTACTCATTTCCGATTTATTTCGCCACTTCCCAAAAATACCGAAGAAATTCTTTCGAAGTTCGACAAGATTATAGTGGCCGAGCAAAACAATGGTCAATTTGCTTCGTATCTGAAGAGTAAGATCGATCGTTGCCTGCCTATCTACAGATTCAATCGTGTGGAAGGACAACCCTTTATGGTTGAAACATTAGTCGATGAGTTCATCAAAATAATGGAAAAATAACTATTGAAATGGAAACAGAACTTAAATATCAAAAATACACTGCCAAGGATTACAAAAGTGAAAATGCTGTTCGCTGGTGTCCCGGATGTGGTGATCATGCCATCTTGAGTTGTCTCTACAAAGCGATGGCCGAATTAAATATCGAACCTCACCAAACGGCCGTCATTTCAGGTATTGGTTGCTCATCACGATTGACCTATTATATGAACGCTTACGGCATTCATGGCATTCATGGCCGCGCTTTGGCTATCGCTACCGGAGTGAAAGTTGCCAATCCCAAACTGAGTGTTTGGGTAGCCACCGGCGATGGCGATTCTTTGGCAATCGGGGGAAATCATTTTATTCATGCCATTCGTCGTAATGTGGACATCAATGTATTGTTGTTCAACAACAAAATCTACGGACTGACGAAGGGACAATACTCTCCTACTTCCGACCGCGGATTTGTTTCGAAATCCTCACCTTTCGGAACTGTTGAAGACCCTTTTATTCCTGCCGAACTTTGTTTTGGTGCGCGTGGCAATTTCTTTGGAAGAGCCATCGACGTCGATCTGAAAAACACAACCGATTTGATGGTCGCCGCAGCTCGACACAAAGGAACATCCATCGTAGAGATTCTTCAAAACTGTGTCATCTTCAATAATGGTATCCATAATAAGATTTCAGATAAAACATTTCGCTCCGAAAAAACCATTTTGTTGAAACATGGCGAAAAAATGATTTTTGGTGCTAATAACGATAAAGGAATCGTTGCCGAAGGATGGAATTTGAAAGCCGTTACGATCGGACAGGACGGATATACATTGGATGACATTTTGGTACACAATGCCACAACTGTAGATAGCACATTACATCTAAAACTTGCCATGATGGGTTATGAAAATGATCTTCCTGTGGCTCTGGGCGTAATCCGTTCTGTTGGTGCTCCAACTTTCGAAGCTGAAATCGAAAAGCAGATTGCCGAAGTACAACAAAAAAAACCGAAACAAACGTTTACCGATTTTTTGTTGCATTCGTCGAATGTGTGGGAAGTGAAATGAAATATGATATACTGTAGTAGTAATGATAAAGAGGTTGCCTCACTTTTGAGACGACCTCTTTTCTTTTTTTCTTTTTCGCAGCAAATCTTGTTTGGTAAAAATTGTAACCCTATTCTGTTTCGCAATCAGGAGACAGCGTCTCATCATATTCTTTGAAAAGAGCCGGTCCATTTTCCCGATAACAATATGAAATTAAGTTATAAATTCGCCTATATTGTAAATATATCTTTATTAAACCTATGATTTTTAGGCAATCTCCATGCTGAATACATACACACCAAGTCCGTACTTGCGTCGTACTTGCGTCGTACTTGGGTCGTGTCTCACCAATTTATTTGATATTCCGATGATACCCACCCAGTGATTCCGGCGATATCCACCCACTGGCTGAAACTATCAATTTGACAAAGTTATCTTTTTTTTCTTAAACTATCTCCTTTTAATTCGATTCTATGTGAAGTTGAAGTATGGATCATTCTATCCATAAACGCATCCGCGATCGTTTCATCCGAGAACAGGTCGAACCAGCTGGCCGGAGGTAGCTGACTGGCTATGATGGTTGCTTTCCTGGCATGCCTGTCCTCGATT
>Ga0255346_1001692_pt1 | contig 29819 bp, 30 predicted proteins | sample wastewater_treat_FD_194410 | JGI IMG/M metagenome (GOLD analysis project Ga0255346, IMG submission 194410) | Wastewater microbial communities from Lulu Island WWTP, Vancouver, Canada - plant22 | ecosystem: Engineered > WWTP > Wastewater > Unclassified | place: Canada: Vancouver, British Columbia...
ATCCCCCCTCTCTCCTTTTCCCGGTCGGTTTTCCTCTCTGGACTCTCTTTTCCCTCAACCCTTTTCCTCTCTCCCTCCTGTCGGATTTTTCTTTTTTATGGTCAGGCTTAAATGCTTGAGCGTTCGCCCAAACATAATTGAAGCTGTTGTTTTCTGTAGGGGCCGCCTTTGGCGGTCCTTGCCGCTGAGCGAGCGGCGGCGCAATCACGATTCGCTTGCTACGCTCGCTTACCTTTGTAAGGGCGATGAGTTTCAGGTCGCTCGACGGCTTGCGTAGGTTGTTCGGACTTCTGTTAACGTGAATGTAGGGGCGCACAGTGTGCGCCCTCGGGATTTCGCCGCAAACGCCGTGGTTTCGTGTTGTAGGGGCGCTTTCCGAGCGCCCTTGATATAATCCGCCAATGGGTAATGTAATATCTGCAACGGGAGTCCGGGAATGGGTTACCCTGCAATAAGATTTGCCCTTGAATCTTCCATCGAATTTGGCAATATTATACAATGATAGCATTATTGATTTGTGCAGTTACACAAATGTGATAAATTTGTCACTTCCCTATTGACTTTGCAGATGAGAGGTGATATAATTGTCACAGAAAGTGATAAATAAATCACTTCAAAGGAGGATGTATCATGGCAACACTTAAAGAATTAAGAGAAAAATACCCCGACGCTTCAATGGACGAGATAAAAAGACTCGCTGATAAACAGAACGGCAGAAACCGCCGTCCCGTGGTAAATCTGCACAGCTACCATAAATTTGCGGCTGTAGGCTTCCTTATGGGATTCATGACATTTATGGGTATCACTATCATCAAAAAAGAAAATCTCATCCCCGTACTGATAATACTTATCCTTCTTACTGCGGCAGAAGTGATGATGGGAATTCTTTTCTTCAAGGCCATAAAAGGTCATCGCATTCAGCAGGAGGACGAACTTGCCCGTCAGCTTATGAACAAGGCAGGGAAGCTGACTGCCGCTACGCTTCTGGTCATAGGCGGTATCCTTGAGATCGTATTTTCCATAGGCGGATTCAGCTTTGCTATCAACGCTTCAAACATCGGCTGTCTCTTGTTTGCGGCATACTGTCTGGTAAACGGTCTGAAAAGTCTGTATTTCGTAATGCTTGACCGTGTTGACGGGGAGGATGATGAATGATGAAAAAAATGAAAGATCTCTCACTGAAACAATTCTACAAAATGGTTATTATAGGCGAGGGCGCAGTTATCATCCTGCTTGCAGTCAGGATGGCAGTAAGGATATTGTTCGGCAAAAGCGCACTTACTACCGCTCTTATATTTATAGTATGCGTTCTCACCTTCTGGCTGATATGGATAATTTTTTCACACAGGTTAGAGAAAGATGACGAACTTTCGGAAGTCAACAAGATGAAAGCGAACCTCAGTACATTTTATATGATGACTGCGCTATTGCCTTTCGGATTCCTTTTTGCCGTGATGTATAACATCATAGCAGGCAAGCCGCTGACAATCAGTATCGGCATGGACAATGCCGCAGATATATTAATTCTTCTGATGTCGGTTTTTCTTTTTTTCAACAGCTACAACTTCCTGCGCCTTGATTCGGACAGCGACGGGATATTCGACGGAGAGGATGATGAATAATGGAGAAGAATAATAAACAGAAATTCACCTACGTGAGATTTCATACATTAATATACACCTTTGCGATAGTACCTATAGTGGTCTATATAATGCACCAAATAAAGGGCAAAGACGTGGACTGGATATCCGCAATTATAGGCGCAGGTATCGTTTTAGTCGGTCAGCTTATAGTCGGAAAGATATTCTACAAAATGGAAACAAAGGACGAAATGGTGCAGTATAACCTTGCCAAAGCCAACAAGATAACGCTGTATACTCTGTTTGCGGTGCTGTTCGTGGGACTTATCCTCGACAACTTCATACACGGCTTTATCTGCACCGATTTCTGCTGGCTCACCCTTTTCGGCGGCATTGCCCTGAGAAGCTTACTTTTCACCTTCTTTGACAATCCGTCACAGGCCGACAGCAAGGAGGACGAGGAATGAACAAAGCAAAGGTAATGAACTACAGAATGAAACACGTTCTGATAATTCTCCTTGCGCTGTGGGCAATAGGTATGCTGATAGTTGCAAGGTTTCAGAAAGTGTCACCGGGACAGGCTGTATTTGAGTTCCTGACTCTCGGTGCTGTACATATAGCTGATAAATTCGAGAAAAAGGATGAGCTTGTGCTGGAAAACCTGAGAAAAGCCACATCCGCCGCATTTGTGGTTTTTGTAATAGCTGTTTTAGCTGTGCCGATATTTTGCAGGATAGCAGGCATTGAAACTCTCATCGCACAAAGGTGGGTGGACATCCCATATATCTACTGCGCATTCGGTGCTGTAATTCTGCGAAGCGCTGTGTTCCTCATCCTTGACAGAACTCCGAAAAACTGCGTGGAGGACGAGTAATGGGCGAACTGAAAACCAAATTAAAGGAGTACCGTGCCAAATATGACATGAAGCAGGGCGAACTTGCCGAAAAAGTGGGAGTCCGCCGTGAGACCATAATCCGCCTTGAAAAGGGACAGTATAACCCTTCACTGAAACTGGCTATGGATATCGCAAAGCTGTTCGGTACTACCGTTGAGGAAATATTCTCCTTTGACGACGATTAAACTATTAAGGCAACACCGCACAGAGCTTGTGCTGAAGATGCGCAGACAGATTTTTTGTCAGATTGTATAGAAATTCCGCAGGCATACTTACGTATGTCAAGGAATTACTGTGCAAGATGACGGAAAATATGCAAGCAGATTCAGTGCAAAGCCGTCAGGTAGGCTTTGTGCGGTGTTGCCTTAAATGGGCGGATGCTGTTATTCGCCCTTTCAGTCTGTCGAAAAAGTCATTTTTGAGATCGGTTATATCAATGGCGCTCGGAAAGCGCCCCTACAAATCGGCTATTTTACGTTGAATTATGTAGGGGCGAGTTCCGCTCGCCCGCATATTTTAGAAAAACATCAGCTTTTTTGACACTCATAAAGGGCGGATGCTATTATCCGCCCTTTATGCTTTACATTTCATAAGATATATGTTATACTTAAATCGTTATCACAAATTCAAAGGAGAAAACAATGGACAATACAGAAAAAACGTCCTCAAAAACAGAAACGGACGGACTGCAAAAGCTGTTCTCCGTTATATCATCGCACCCATATCTCTGCGTATTTGCGGTTTGTCTGATACTTACTCCGCTGTTTTTCGGCTCAATATGGATGATGCCTGCGTATACAGTTCCCGTTATCCTTGCCGTTTATATCTTTGCGGCGGCGGTGCTTATATGGGATAAATGCAGCAAACTCCGTCTGCCTGCTGTATCAGCGGTTCTTTTCATAGCTGCGGCTTCGGCGGCGCTGGCAGTTGGTGCATGGATGTTCAGCAGGTCATCCTATCAGATACTCTGGATATTCCTCGCAGGCTGTCTTACGCTGTCATTGCTGTACGGCCGATTCTATAAGCCGAAACTGAAACGGCAGTTCAACTCCGCCTTTATCATGGGGCTGAGCTTTCTGCTGAAATTCTGCTATGTTCTGGGCACCGCTTCGTGGAATCGTCAGCACGATATAGGCTCATTTGACACAGAGGAACTCTCAGGCGGTCACCTCAACTACATCGCCTATCTTTACAAGAACCACAGTCTCTATCAGGAGGATTACAGGGAGATTTTCCAGTTCTGCCATCCTCCCCTGCATCACAGCATCTGTGCCGTATGGGTCACTGTGTGGAAGGATATTTTCCACGTAAGTCAGGGAAAAGCTGTTGAATCGCTGATGATGCTTCCCCTGTTCTATTCCATGCGCATTCTCATTTCGGCTTATTATATTCTCAGGCACTTCAGACTGGAAGGCAGAGCGCTGTACATACCGCTTATTCTGATTGCTTTCCATCCCTGCTTCACATTCCTTTCGGCATTGCTCAACAATGATGCTCTTATGTGGGCACTGGTAACGGGAGCAGTTCTCGCAACTCTCAGGTGGTACGATTCGCCGTCGCTGAAAGGCATAATGAAAATAAGCCTGTGCGTGGGACTCGGAATGATGGCAAAGCTTTCAGCCGCACTTGTTGCTCCGCCTATAGCGCTGGTATTCCTGACAGTATTCATCAGAGACTTCCGCAAATCATGGAAAAAACTGCTCGGACAGTTCATTTCCTTCGGTGCGGTATGTGTGCCGCTGGGAATGTGGTTCCCTGTGAGAGGATTCATCAGGTGGAAGGTTCCGCTGAACTACGTTCAGGAACTTCCCGAAAGTCTGGAGCAGAATATAAGAGGGATACCGTTCATTCAGCGTATAACCGATTTCGACCCTGTGCAGTTCAAGCGTGTATTCATCAACTGGCTCTGGTATGACGACAACGGACAGGCCATGAACTTCAATGAGACCAATCCGCTCATAACCATATTGAAAAATTCCATATTCAGCGAATTCATATCCGAAAGCGACTTCGAGGATACGCAATATATGCTTCCGCTTTGCACGGTCTTTTTCTGGCTCGGTGTGATACTTGCCGCCGCTGCATTTATAGCTATGATAGCAACATTTATCGCCGACCGCTCTATGAACAGGACACAGAAGCTGTTCATCGGTTCATTCTACGCACTGCTTGTGGGAAATCTCTATCTCATGTCTGCAAATTATCCAATGGTATGCACTATGAATTTCCGCTATCTCATGCCGACTGTTATCACAGGTGCGCTGTTCGTGGGAATGTGCATCAAGAAGCACGGCAACAAGACCGCAGGCACGGTTGCGGCTGTTCCGATCGTGGGATTTTCGGCACTTTCCGCACTTGTTTATTTAGTGACAAGTCAGAACAGCTGAACAGTATCAAAACAAATATCAGCAAGTAAGGCTCCTTTCATATGAACGGAGCCTTATGTTATATATTTATACATATTCATAATAAATTACCATTCTTTGATAAATAATGTGATATAATATTTTTATATTCCCGTATTATACAGTACAATTACTACAATGGGCGATCATTTTTTATTAGGAGGCTTTAGCATGGACCTGAAAAGAAGCGACTCTGTCACCTTCGATGTCGCTATGGAGTTTTTAAAAGAAAATCTTGGAGCCGTTCTCTATGTTGACGGCGACGCAGACGAATACCGAGCCCTTAGCAGGAGGAGCTTCTTCAACGAATTCGTGGACGAAAAAGGAAGCTATCACGACCTGATAGAAAAGCTCTGGTTCCATTTCAACAACTCTTCCGATGCTGTGGTCGAGAATTATCACGTTTTCATCCCTAACGCAGGTAAATTTTCAGGAAAATACAGCAAAAGGGTAAACATCGTTTTCAATGACGTTACCCATACCATTCAGATGACCATATATCCTATCAAAGAATCCTCTACCTACTTATTCATCCTTGATGAACTTGACGGCGGACAGTATATCGACGAAGCCCTCACAAACAAAAAGGTCGATACTATCCAGAATACCTTCCTCTTCTCAATGTATATCGATGTGGTTCGTGATACCACAAGCAGTATCAGTATCACAGAAATTTCCGACGAGGTCATGAACCAGCAGATAAAATATTCCGACTGGCGCAAGAAGATCGTTAAAATGATCTGGCCTGCGGATCAGGATCAGTTCATGGAAAGAACAGACCCCGAGTACCTGAAAAAGAATTTCGCTCCCGGTAAGACTTCATCTTTCGACTGCCTTATGATGAATCTGAACGGCGAATACATATGGGTAAAGCTGATATTCAGCCGTGCCGAGACCGATAACCCCGAGGACTACCGTTTCGTTTACATGGTGCAGGATATCAACGAGACCTCAGTGAAACTCATGTCTGCCCTCAATAATTATAAGATCCTCGCTCTCAGGGATTCACTTACCGGCATCTACAACCACGGCAGAATGGAGACCGAGATATTCAATGCTCTCGACAAAAAGAGAAAGTCGAAAGAAGATATCTCCTTAATGATACTTGATATCGACTTTTTCAAGAGCGTAAACGATGAATTCGGCCATGCCACAGGCGACACTACCCTTAAAGAGTTCGCTCAGCTCATCATGAACTACTGCAAGGAAAACAATGCCGTTGCAGGAAGATGGGGCGGTGAGGAATTCGTAGTCGTATGCTATGAAAAAATCCCGCCGAAGCTAAGGAGATGGCTGAAGCTATACGCCTGAAGGTACAGGGAAACCTGTTCTCAACTGTGGGACATATCACCTGTAGTATCGGTATGACCGAACTCATGGAAAGCGATGATATCGAAACAGCCTTTGAACGTATGGACGGCGCTCTCTACTGCGCAAAATCGAACGGCAGAAATTGCATCTGCACCAAGTAATGATAATAAGGGGAAAGCAAGTCTTTTCGGAGACTGCTTTCCCCCTTTAAATTTCCACTTGCATTTATCTGAAATAAGTGTTATAATATAAGTTGAGATTCTGAATATCAATCTCCCCATATCAAAGGAATGATAATATGAAAAAAATTACCATAGTTACAGGCCACTACGGAAGCGGTAAAACTACTTTCTCGGTCAATCTGGCTGTCAAAGCCGCTGCGGAGGGCAAATCCGCTGCTATCGTTGACCTCGATATAGTCAATCCTTATTTCCGTACCGCCGATTTCAGGGATATGTTCGAGGAGAAAGGGATAAAGCTTATCGCTCCCGATTTCGCCAACAGCAACCTTGATATCCCGTCTATACAGTTCGATGTTGTGCAGCTCGCTATGAATGAGGATTGCCTTATCATAGATGTGGGCGGCGACGATGCAGGTGCTGTCGCTCTCGGAAGATATGCCGAGGAACTTGAACAGTTCAGCGACGATATAGATATGGTCTATGTCATTAACCAGCGCCGTACTCTTACTTCTACTCCCGATGAGGTAACAGCCCTTATGTACGAGATAGAAGCTGCCGCAAGAATGAAGCATACTGCGCTTATCAACAATACCAACCTCGGAAACGAGACTACACTCGAAATAGTGGACAGCTCACGTAAATTCGCCGAGGAAACTTCACAGAAAACGGGTCTCCCCGTTATGTATACCGTCTACCCCGAGGAAATCGCAGACACTACTGATGCAGCCGATAAGTTCTCTGCCAATATCTGCGTAAAACCTATCTGGGAACGGTGATAACCAATGCGTAATTCGTAATGCGTAATGCGTAATTCCGATGTTCGCCTGCGCTTACTGATCCGGATAAACGATAATTCTGATCCGTCCCGACAGGGACACCGCTAATTACGAATTATGCATTACGCATTACGAATTAAACTGAAAGGAGCGATGAGTGAATGGCTAAGATGACAGTTATTACCGAGCGCTGCAAGGGCTGCGGTCTGTGTACAGCTGCCTGTCCTAAGAAAATCGTGGCACTCCAGAAGGAGAAGCGTAACAAGAAGGGTTACTTCTACGCTGAATGCACCGATCAGGACGCTTGCATAAGCTGCGCTATGTGCGCTACTATGTGCCCTGACTGCGCTATCGTTATCGAAAAATAATTATCCGAATTTGAAAGGAGCTGTTTAGCTTTGGAAAGAAATCTTATGAAGGGTAACGAGGCTCTCGCTGAGGCTGCTATCAGAGCAGGCTGTAAGTGCTTCTTCGGATACCCCATCACTCCTCAGACAGAACTTGCTGCTTACATGGCTAAGCGTATGCATAAGGCAGGCGGCGTATTCCTTCAGGCTGAGTCTGAGATCGCTGCTATCAATATGGTTCTCGGCGCTGCTTCAACAGGCGTCAGAGCTATGACTTCATCATCATCACCCGGAATCTCTCTCAAGAGCGAAGGTGTATCATATATCGCAGGTTCAGACCTCCCTGCTGTTATCATCAACGTTGAAAGAGGCGGCCCGGGTCTCGGCGGTATCCAGCCATCACAGGCTGACTACTGGCAGGCTACAAAGGCTCTCGGTCACGGTGATTTCCAGCTTCTGGTATATGCTCCTGCTTCCGTTCAGGAAATGGTTGACTACGTTGTTAAGGCTTTCGACCGTGCTGACAAGTACCGTATGCCTGCAATGATCCTCGCTGACGGTCTTCTCGGTCAGATGATGGAGCCTGTTACATTCCCTGAGATCAACCCCGATGCTTATGATAAGAGCAGCTGGGCTGCAAACGGCCACAAGAACAAGAGAGAGCACCACATCATCAACTCACTCTACCTCAAGCCCGATGAGCTCGAAAAGTCCATCGTTGACAGATTCAAGAAGTACGACATCATCAAGGAAACAGAAACAGAGGCTGAGCTTTACCTCACTGAGGACTGCGATATCCTTCTCTGTGCATTCGGCGCTACTGCAAGAGTAGTAAAGTCTGCTGTAAACTCTGCAAGAGAAATGGGCATCAAGGCAGGTCTTTTCAGACCTAAGACCCTCTGGCCTTTCCCTGTCAAGGAGATCAACGAGGCTGCTAAGAACGCTAAGTGCCTCCTCAGCGTAGAAATGTCTATGGGACAGATGGTAGACGATATCAAGCTGGCTATCAACTGCTCAAAGCCCGTTCACTTCTACGGAAGAACAGGCGGCGTTATCCCAACACCTGTTGAGGTGCTTGAGGAGATCAAAAAACTCGGAGGTGCTAAGTAATGGCTGTTGTATTTGAAAGACCAAAGTCGCTTATCGACGTTCCTACACATTACTGCCCCGGATGTACTCACGGTATCGTTCACAGGATCCTCTGCGAAGTTATCGATGAAATGGGTATCGAGGGCGATACAGTCGGTGTATGTCCTGTTGGATGCTCCGTTATGGCTTACGATTACTTCTACTGTGATATGATCGAGGCTGCTCACGGACGTGCTCCTGCTGTAGCTACTGGCGTTAAGCGTACAAATCCCGATAAATTCGTATTCACATACCAGGGCGACGGCGACCTTGCTGCTATCGGTACTGCCGAGACAGTTCACGTTGCTACAAGAGGCGAGAATATAGTTGTTATCTTCATCAACAATACCATCTACGGTATGACAGGCGGACAGATGGCTCCTACAACTCTCCCCGGCCAGGTAACTCAGACTACTCCTTTTGGAAGAAGCCCTGAGCTTGCAGGCTACCCTGTAAAGGTCTGCGAGATGCTTTCACAGCTCACAGGTACTGCTCTTGCTCAGCGTGTTGCTGTTGACAGCGTTCCTCATATCCGTGAGGCTAAGAAGGCTATCAGAAAGGCTTTCGAGAATCAGAAGGCAGGCAAAGGCTTCTCTATCGTTGAGGTTCTCTCAACTTGTCCTACAAACTGGGGACTTACTCCTCTTGACGCTATCAAGAGACTCCAGGACGAAATGATCCCTTACTATCCTCTCGGCGTTTACAAGGACGTAGAGGAAGGCGTATTCCCTAAGACAGAAGGAGGCGAGGAATAATGGCAACAACTGAAATTCTTCTCGCAGGCTTCGGCGGTCAGGGTATCCTCTTTGCAGGAAAGATCCTTGCTTACTGTGGACTTATGGACAACAAGGAGCTTTCATGGCTCCCGTCATACGGCCCCGAAATGAGAGGCGGTACCTGTAACTGTTCAGTATGTATTTCCGATGAGCCTATCGGTTCACCACTGGTGCTTACTCCGGATCTTCTTATCGTTATGAACCAGCCTTCATTCGATAAGTTCGTCAAGGATGTAAAGCCCGGCGGAAAGGTATTCTTCGACAGCACACTCATTGAGCCTGATACAGACAGAACTGATATCGAGCTTCACGGTATCCCATCACAGCAGATGGCTGATGACAACGCTCTCAAGGGCGGTTCAAACATCATCCTCTTAGGTAAGCTTCTCAAGGAGACAAATATCTGCTCACTTGATACAATGAAAAAGGCTATCGAAAAGGTAGTACCTCCTAAGAAGGCTGCACTCATTCCTAACAACCACAAGGCTATCGAGCTTGGTATGAATGCCTGATTGCCGCTGAGCGAGCGGCGGCGCAATCACGATTCGCTCGTAAACTCGCTTACTTTTGTAAGAACGATGAGTTTCAGGTCGCTCGACGGCTTGCATAAATAAATGGCATATGTAGGGGCGCACACTGTGCGCCCTTTGCATTGTCAGTTTCGGGCGAATGATATCCGCCCCTACATATATTGTATCATGCCAAACAATGGAACGCCGAGGGCGGCGTTCCCTGCCGCTGAGCGAGTGACTCCCTGTAGTACAGGGAGATGTCCGAAGGACAGAGGGTACGTGCGACCGTTGGGAGGCGGCGCAATCACGATTCGCTCGTAAACTCGCTTACTTTTGTAAGAACGATGAGTTTCTGGTCGCTCGACGGCTTGCATAAATAAATGGCATATGTAGGGGCGCTTTCCGAGCGCCCTTTTCATTTTGCCTTAATATTTTCGGTCGGTTATTTCTTGTTATAAGGGCGAGCGGAACTCGCCCCTACGGTGTCGGTCAAGCTTAAAGGGCGCACACTGTGCGCCCCTTTGCTTTGTCAGTTTCGGGCGGATGATATCCGCCCCTACATATATTGTATCATGCCAAACAATGGAACGCCGAGGGCGGCGTTCCCTACAAATTTGATTGTGTAGGGGCCGCCTTTGGCGGTCCTTTGCTTTGTCCTTTTTTCTGGCGGATGATATAACATCAATTATAACGATAAAAAAGACGGTTCCGAAGAACCGCCTTTTTTCATAGCCGTGTTTTCCACAGCTTACTTCAGTGCCTTTTCAAGCCATACGCCAGCAATATCCAGTGCCTCATAAAGGCCGCACTCACGCTCTGCGTTTTTCTCGCAGGCCTGGAGAGGATTGAGGCTGGGGTCTGTGTTCATAAGTACCACTCTTACTTTCTCTGCGTAGTCCTCATCGTCAACTTTCTTTGTTTTGAGTATCTGAACCATTGTTACATATGGGTCAGACATATAGCCGTAGTATATTATATTTCCGCACCTTACCAGCGGATATCCCTTGTAGGTCTTGAATTTCTCTAACATCTTTTACCTCCTAAACGTGGGAAGTCATCGCCATGTGGTCACATAGTCCTCCCCTGTATCAAGTCTCTTTACGTTGTCCATGAGAGTTGTCACATATGACTTTGAGCAGTAGTACTTCGGCTCGCCGTTTACTACTATGAGGGCTCTCATAAGGGAATCTTCGTAGAACTGATATGTGTATTTCTTATTATCGTAAGCGTCAGTGAAGCTGACTTCGGCCATTGGCTCGCCTTCGGGCACTTTGACTTCATCAAGTACCAGCTCTTCTGCATTTGCGCTTATCAGGAAGGAATAGAACTTTCTGTAACGCTCAGAGTCGAAATCTTCACCATTCTTCTTTACTGCGAAGTCCTCAGCATTTGAGTCCTTCAGTTCCTTATTCTTGTCAAGGGGTTCGATCTTGAATTCGGCTGAACCGCCGTCGCTGCATTTTACATTGAGGTCTCTGACGTTCCATACATAAGATGCGATCATGATCCTTGAAGCGATATCATCGGGCATTACAGTGAGCCACTGTGCATTGCTTTCTGAGAGGATGTAGATCACCTTGCCGTTCTCCATCATAGCATAGCAGCACTTCTCGCCGTTCTCATCGTTGAAGAATTCGCTGAGCAGAAGCACATAGCTCTTGCCGTTATCGCACTTCATTGTGACCTTGCAGAACGGTTCGCTGAGGCCTGCGCCTGCTATATCGGATTCCTTGCAGTTTACTGCGTAGATATCCTTTGAAGTAAGACCGAACATACCCGAAACGACACTTGCTGACTTGTCGCCTGCAAGGAAAGTATCAACAGGTGAAGTCATCTTATGTGTTGAGGATGTACCGCCTGAGTAAGCATCCTCGCTGTTTTTGTCGTATTCGAGAACGATATCATAGTCGATATCATCACGCTCGATAGTGAGTTTATCAATACGTGGCATTTCATCTTCAGCAGGCTGTGCAAGAACGGTGCTTTCGATGAAATCCTTCAGCGGTCTCACATAGTTTGCAAGAAGTGAAGTATCAGCGGTATATACTGTATCATCGCCGTCTGCTCTTACATAGTAACCTGAACCTGTAGGAGCCTGATCGCCTACGTAGAACTTTCTCACATTGCCTGATTCATACTTGTACTCGACCTCTGCCTGCGGCTTGTCAAGGCCGAATTTAGCAAAGTCAGTGCAGTTTTCCTCGATGAGAGCCGAGGATTCAAGTCCGTTTCCGTTATTGACGAGAGTTCCGACCATAGCTGTATTAACGTCTATATCATCGTATCCCTCGAGAGTATAGGTAGCGGATGTGCCTGCTTCGCTGTCTGCGGGTTTTTCCATTTTTATTTTCAGCTCGCCCTCGGCATTTTTTACTGTGGCAGTTTTAACTGTACCCAGTTCAGCGCCTTCTTCGTAGCTGTCAGCTACTATTCTTATACCTGCGCCCTCTTTTGCTGAGGGGTAGGAAAGATCCGATGAAGATGAGGATGTATCATCATCTGCGGGCTCGGTGAGCTTCAGATAGGCGAAGCCTCCGCCCAGTACGGCAAGTACCGCACTGAGACAGATCATACCCTTCACCTGTTTTTTCATTTTACCTTTCTTTTTTGTCTGTTCTTTCTCACTCATTTATTCTTTCTCCTTAACAGTACAATGATGCCTGCTATTGCAACGAGTACAGGGATAACTACCTCAACGACTCTCTTGATAACCTTAGCCTGAGTCTGAGTCGGGGCTATATAGGACTGCTGGAGTGACTTCTCCGGGATAACTGCTGCTGCCTCTTTGCCTGTCATATTATTGATGAGACCGAGGAGAGCATTTGCATTGTTGTAAGTGTTTGTCTGTGTGAGGAATTCGCTGTCTGCCATGAGAGCGCTTCCCATTACAAGTACGCTGCTCTTGTTTACATCGTACTGCTCTGCGTGTTCCTCTGTTGACATAGCGACTACTACGTGTGTTCCTCTGTTCTTGTCATCGACCTTCTGAGTCATCATATCGCTGATGAAAGAGTTGTCGTATGAGCTGAATATAGGCTTTACAAGTTTCTCGTTGTTCTTTGAGAGAATTGTTATCTCTCTTGAAACAGGAGCGATTATCGGGAGAGTCTGGCTCGGGAGAGTTCCCACAGCCTCGGTATCGTCGATATTCAGCATGATATAAGCTGTATTGCCGATAGCATTCTTATCGTCGATGATGTACTTGTTCTCTACCTGTAAGCTCCACTCAGCGAGGAAAGCATCGATGTTTGTGAGATTTGTTGTATTCACGCTTGGCATATAGATGAGGTTCTTGCCGTACTTTCCGTCGTTGTAGAGGAAATCGCTGAGCTTTTCGATAAGGTTCTCTGTTAAGTCAACTGATGGTGCAGGAAGTACGATAAGGTCGTAATCCTCAGCCTTGAGTTCATCTGTTGTGATGTCGATATCTGTGCAGTCATAGCCATTCTTCTCAAGGAGAGATGTCTTGAAAGAATCAACTGTTGTGCCGTATTCGTTCTGGTTGTATACAGGCTGGCCGTTCATTGTAGCGATGAAGCCTGCCTTGATGGCATTGCCTGATGTTACGTTTCTGATAGCGGAAGTTATAAGGCTCTCACCTGCGAAAACGAATTTAGGAGTTCCTGGCTGAAGGCTTGCCTGGTCAGCCTGGATCATGTTCATTACGTCTGTCTGTGGGATGACCTTTACCTTTTCGTTTGAGTAAACGATGATGCTTCCGTCATCGATATCGCCGTTGTAGTACTGCTTGTACTTTGTCAATATGTCAGGGTCCTTGTCAAGGTTAACATATTTTACCTTAACGCTGCCCTTGCCCTGTTCTGCATACATTGAATACTTTTCAAGCAGATTAGGGATCATATCGTAAGGCACATCTGCGTTTATGCCGTACTGAGCGTAGTAGCTGTGGTAGTAATTAGCCATGTTAGCGAAGAGGTCCTTCTCCATAGCAACTGTCAATTCAACATCGCTGTTGAGGTTCTTGAGGACATCGATGGATTCATCGCTGAGCTCATATCTCTTATCGGGAGTAAGGTCTATTTTCAGCGGTGAACGCTTTGCAAGCATTGAAGCCATAAGGTTCACGATCACGATAATAGCGATAACAAGTATTACTATCACAGCTGACATAGTGCCGTACTTGAATTTCTTTGCTCCGCCTTTTACCTTGGGAGCAGCAGCCTTTACTGCCTTTTCAGCAACTTCAGCTGTTTCTTCTTTCACATCAGAGATCGTTTCAGCGGCAGTATCAGCGGCTTCTTTTACAGTCTCTTCTGCGGCAGTCTTTGCCTTTTTCAGATCTTTTTTACTCATTTGTATCCGAACCTTCCTTTCTTATTAGCTCCAGCGTCTCTTCTCTAAAACTCTTACAGTCAAGAAGTTGAAGAGGAATGCCACGCTGATGAAAAAGATTATGCTCGGAAGGCTGAACACACCGTTGGTGAATTCATTATACCTTGAATAGAAAGCAATGCTTGAAACAGCCTTGAATATGAGCTTCTTGAACTTATTGCCGTTCTCGAAATCAGCTACCAGCATTTCTGAGAGGTAGATGACAAAGAGCACTACCATGCTGACGATAGCAGCTGTGATCTGGTTCTCGGTAAGGGATGAGATGAAAAGTCCCACAGCGATGAATGCTGCACCGAGGAAAAGCATTGCGAAATAGTTGCCTAAGAGAGTCTGCCATACCACATCGCCAAGAGCGGCAAGGATTATGGCGTAGATGAATACTATGCTCTCTGCGATTATGAAAAGTGTAAGAGCGGCAAAGTATTTGCCGAGAACGATCTCCCATAAACCTACAGGAGCAGTAAGAAGTCCCTGATCGGTCTTGTTCTTCTTCTCTTCGGAGAGAAGCTTCATGGTGAGAATCGGTATAAGGAACATGATGATGTAGAACATGGAGCTGAACATAGGCGAAACATCTGTTATGCCTGCTGCAAGAACTCCGTTATAGAAGAATATTCCTGAGATAAAATAGAATACAACAAGGAATACATAAGCGACTCCTGATGTAAAGAATGCGCCCATTTCACGTCTGTAGATAGCACCCATTACTCCTCACCTCCGTTATTATCGCTGTCATCTGCGGCAGCTTCCTCTTCGGGTAATGCTTCCTCAGCGGGCTCTTCCTTTTCGGAAGCGATGAGCTCTCCGTCCTTGACCTTGATATCAAGCTTCGGAGCGGACTGCTCGGTAACGACAGGAACGCCGTCGCCCATAGTGATCTTGAGGAAGATATCCTCCAGAGTGAGGTCTGAAAGCTGGAGCATAAGGATATTCCAGCCCTTTTCATTGCAGAGCTTGTTGAGGCTGCGGCGGATATCGGTCTTGCCGTCTGTCTCAACATCGTAGTCGTAGATGCCTCTTTCACGCTCCATATCTGCTCTGACGTACTTTACGCCGTCAAGAGCTTTGATGGCATTGGTGATAGCCTTCTTATCCTCAGCGGTATGTGTAGGACCTTCGATACGGAGGGTCATCTTGTGCTCGTTGGTGATATTCTTTGCTATCTCATCAGCTGTACCGTCGGCAGCTACCTGACCCTTGTTGATAATGATTATTCTGTCGCATACAGCCCGTATCTCGGGAAGGATATGGGATGAAAGGATAACTGTATGTCTCTTGCCCAGCTTCTTGATAAGGGTACGTATCTCGATTATCTGATTCGGGTCAAGACCAACTGTAGGCTCATCGAGGATGAGTACAGGCGGATTGTTGATAAGTGCCTGTGCAAGGCCGACTCTCTGTCTGTAACCTTTTGAGAGGTTCTTGATGATGCGTCCTCTTACATCGCTTATCTTGCAGAGGTCGCAGACATCGGTAAGATGTGCCTTTCTCGGAAGTTTGCACTTTTTCAGGTCGTACATGAAGTTGAGGTAGCCGTCTACCGTCATATCCACGTAAAGGGGCGGTATCTCGGGGAGATAGCCTATATTTGCCTTAGCTGTCTTGGGGTCTTCAAGGATGTCCACACCATCTATCAGCACCTGACCTGATGTTGACGAGATATAGCCTGTGAGCATATTCATAGTCGTGGATTTACCTGCACCGTTAGGTCCGAGGAAACCCAGTATCTCACCTTTCTCGACCTTGAAGCTGATGTCGTTTACGGCCAGTTTTTCGCCGTATTTCTTGGTAAGATTTCTTACCTCTATCATTGGTTTATTCCTCCTTATATGAAAACTTCATTGTTTCCACAGAGTATTTACCGTGCAAAGGGGCACGGTCTCAGATAATAAAATAATAGTACTTTAATGTGACAGCGCCGTGAAAGCACTTTGAATACTGTATGTCATTATTATTTACAGCGCATTTACCGCCGTATTCACATCACTGCTTATCTGCTCCCTGAGTTCATCCACAGAAGCGAATCTCTTCTCCGCACGGATGAAATCCAGCAGCACTACCTGAAGCGCCCTTCCGTAAAGGTCGCCCGAAAAGCCGTGGATATAAGTCTCAGCCAGCGGTGCGCCGCCATATTCAACTGTAGGCTTTACACCTATATTCGTCATTGACGGGTACCATTTTCCGTCAGCAAGTGTACGTGAAGCGTATACGCCGAATTTCGGCACAAGCTGTCCGCTTTCAAAGACCTGATTTGCCGTGGGGAATCCCAGTGTACGTCCCAGCTGAGCGCCGTGGCTGACTTCCTTCATTATCATGTAGGGCTTGCCGAGGAAGAGATTAGCCCTTCTCAGTTCGCCTGCCGTGAGAAATCTGCGTATCTCCGTGGAGGATACTCTCTCACCGCCAAGGCATACATCATCAACGGTCTGCACCGTGAATCCGTACTTTCTGCCGAATCCGGCCAGTTCATCGATACCGCATGAAGCGCCTGTACCGAAGCGGAAGTCCTTGCCGCACACCACATGAGCGGCATTCATCTCGCCGCAGAGTATCTCTTTTGCAAAAGTCTCGCCGTCCATGCCGCATATATCAGCAAAATCATGGGAGTATATCTCCTCTATAAGGCATATGTCCCTGATGATATGTTCCTTCTCAGCCTTGCCGTAGATGTACTTTGCGCCCTTTCCTGCCGCACTTTCGGGAGAAAAGGTGAACGCACAGGGCTGAAGTCCGTTCTGTTTCTGAGCCAGTGCTTCTTTCAGCACCGCACGGTGTCCCAGATGAACACCGTCAAAGAGTCCGAGAGCGGCTGATGTTCTTACTTTTTTCATTGGCTCACCCCAGATTCTTTCCCACACGGAGAATTCCGTTTTCACGGTCGGTCAGGGCTGTACCGATGAAGCCGCCGTCACTGCCGTAGACCGCATAGCAGTCCGCATCCTCACGGATGTTCCTGATCTTTTCAAGGTCCAGCTTTACGCCGTTGCGGTACATCCTTGTCTGAGCCTCGCCCAGCCGCAGTTTCGGAAGCGTATCGAATACACGCTCGATGGGAAGTATCAGCTCCCCGACTCTGCCCTCATCTGCCGCCTTCTGTATCTCATCGAAGGTGTGGCATTCACTGAGGTCAAATCCGCAGGCGCTGTTCCTGACGAGCCCTGTCATAATGCCGCCAACGCTCAGTTTTTCGCCGATATCGTTGATAATGGTGCGGACGTATGTACCCTGACTGCAAGCTATCTCCAGCGCGCCCTCACGGGTCTCAGGGTCATAGCGAAGCAGATTCAGAGTGTGTATCTCAGTCTCACGGGGCTGACGTTCGACCTCAATGCCCTTTCTTGCAAGGTCATAAAGGCGCTGACCGTTCACCTGCACTGCGGAATACATTGGCGGTATCTGCATTATCTTTCCTCTGAACTGAGGAAGCACAGCTTCAAACTCGTCAAGGCTCACAGCCCTGTCCGATACCTTTTCCACACTTCCCCACACATCCTGAGTGTCTGAGGTGAAGCCCAGTCTGAAGTCCGCCGTATAGCTTTTCATGGTGACGGGCATGATATCCACAGCCTTTGTGGCATTTCCCACGAACACGGGCAGGACTCCCGTAGCCATCGGGTCGAGAGTTCCGCCGTGTCCAAGTCTTTTCATTTTGAGTATGCCTCTCAGCTTTGCCACCACATCGAATGATGTAAAGTCCTGAGGCTTGTTTACGCAGAGTATGCCGTTCATTAAGCAAGCGCCCTTTCAACTATTTCTACAAGCAGCTTCTTAGCTTCATCCAGGTCGCCGTCAACTGTACAGCCGGCAGCCTTTGCATGGCCGCCGCCGCCAAGATTCTGGCATATCTCGGAAACGTTCACATCGTAAGCCGAGCGGAAAGAGCATTTGAATACTCCGTCCTCACGCTCACGCATGAGTATACCAACTTCGGTATCTTCAAGCTGTATGGTAAGGGGAGCAAAGCCTTCCAGCTCTTCCATTGAAACTCCCATTTCCTTCATCATGGCCTGAGTAACGGCAACGATGACCAGCTTTCCGTCCAGTTTCTCCTCCATGAGGCCGGTTATCTTGCTTTCCAGCATAAGTCTGCCTCTGGATTTGACATCGAACATATACCTGTTTATCCTTGAGAAGTTGATGTCATAGCTTCTCATCATTTCCGCAGCTATCTCATGGGCACGGGGTGTGGTGCAGTCGTACTTGAAGCAGCCCGAATCGGTAGCTATGCCGGTATAAAGGCACATAGCGCAGTGCTTGGTCATACGTATACCCATGAATTTCGCAAGATCGTAGATGATCTCGCAGGCGGCTGTGGCGTCGCCGTGGAGAAGGGTCTTCTCCGCATAGTTCTTGTTTGAGATATGGTGATCTATACAGAGCTGTACCTTATCGCCGTAGATCTTCTCGTAATCGCCCATGAGCTTTACATCGGCTATATCAACTGCGATAATGGTCTTAGGCTCGAAATCCTCACCTGCGCCCTCGCTGGTCAGGAAGGCATATCGCTTCGGGAATTCATCGCTGCATACAACACGGCTGCGAATACCTATCTGTGCGAGTATATCCTTCAGACCGAATCCTGCACCAATGCAGTCTCCGTCGGGATTGCGGTGGGTAATGATAACTGCGTCCTCACAGTTCCTGAGGAAAGTTTCAGCCTCGCTGAAGCCTATATACATAGTGTTCCTCCCTTAAAGCAGATCGTTCAGCTTTTTGCTGATCTCCGCACTTCTCTCGATAGAATTGTCAGCTACGAATGTCAGATCGGGTGCCTTGCGCATTTTGAGCCTGTGGAAAAGCTCACGCTTTATAAAGCCCTCGGCGCTTTTGAGTCCCTTGACAGACTCTTTCGCCTTATCCATGCCCTGAAAACTTGAGACGTAGATCTTACAGTTTGACATATCGCCCGAAAGCTCGGTCCTGACGATAGTAAGCATCTTATCGATCCTCGGGTCCTTGAGTTCCCTCAGGATAGCTGTCATTTCTCTTTTTATATCCTCAGCCATACGGCTGTTCTTGAAATTAGGCATAGTATCCTTTCTCTGACATAGGTCAGATATTCACTGTAAAGCCTCCGCCCTTTGTTTCGGTATGATTATCTGCGGAAGCTTCGTTGTTATCTTCTGTATGTTTCTCCTGATCATCCTGAGACCGGCCTTCCCCATCGGCTTCAATAGTCTCTTCAAAAAATCCTTCGCCGAAGATCTTGTCCGAAAATGCTTCTTCTTCGGCAGTAAGGCTGTAGTTGGGGATATCGTCGTCCCCTTCCTCGCCGTAGTATATATCGGCATAGTTGCCGTATTCGGGTTCGAGCTCCACATCACGGACAGGGCGCTCGATGCCCATAAGATCATCCTGTATGTCCTCCGGATCGTCGATAGGACTGCATTTGCCCAGAAGGATATTCTTCACAGACTGGAAGAAATAGATATCTATCGGGCCGAAATCCTCCCACGCCAGAGCTTCATCACAGTATTGCAGCATATCAGCGTTGCTCATTCTGCTGTTTTCCACTTTGATCCCCCCCCATATACTTATAGGTCATCGGTCACGGTGCGGGTCATCCCCGCACTTAATGACCGGGATTATACTTATCAGTCTTCACGATACTCCTCGACGATGTAAGTCTCGAAGATATCGCCTTCCTTAACGTCGCTGAACTTTTCGAGGCTGATACCACACTCGTAACCTTCAGCAACTTCCTTGGCGTCTTCCTTGAAACGCTTGAGGCCTGCGATCTTGTCGTCAGCGATAATGATACCGTCACGTACAACACGAACCTGTGAACCTCTTGTTACCTTGCCGCTCAGGACGTAGCTTCCTGCTACCATACCAACGTTGGATATCTTGTATACCTGACGTACCTCGACTCTTCCCTGTTCAACATCTCTGAACTTAGGAGCGAGCATACCCTTCATAGCGGTGCCTATCTCCTCGATAGCATCGTAGATGATACGATAGAGGCGGATATCAACACCGTCACGGGCAGCATTTTCAGCAGCAACGGGATCAGGTCTTACGTTGAAGCCGACGATGATAGCGTTTGAAGCGTTAGCGAGCATTACGTCGCTTTCCTTGACAGCACCAACTGCGCCGTGGATAACTCTTACTCTTACCTCGTTGTTGGAGAGCTTTTCGAGTGACTGCTTTACAGCCTCGACCGAGCCCTGAACGTCTGCCTTGACGATGATAGGAAGTTCCTTGATCTCGCCTTCAGCGATCTGGCTGAACAGGTTATCAAGAGTTACCTTGCGGTAAGCGTTGAACTGTTCCTGCTTCTGCTCATGCTTTCTCTGGTCAACGAGTTCACGGGCAAGTCTCTCATCTTCAACAGCGTTGAAAGTATCGCCTGCGCTCGGAACTTCTGCAAGACCTGTGATCTCAACAGGAACGGACGGGCCTGCGCTCTTTACGGTCCTGCCCTTGTCGTTGGTCATAACTCTTACACGGCCGACTGCTGTGCCTGCGATGATAACGTCGCCCTGACGGAGAGTACCGTTCTGAACGAGGAGTGTAGCGATAGGACCTCTGCCCTTGTCGAGTCTTGCTTCGATAACAGTACCCTTGGCAAGTCTGTCGGGATTAGCCTTGAGTTCCTTTACCTCAGCAACGAGGAGAACGTTCTCAAGGAGTTCGTCGATACCGTCGCCTGTCTTGGCTGATACAGGAACACAGATAACGTCGCCGCCCCATTCTTCGCAAACGAGGTCATACTTTGTGAGTTCTTCCTTGATACGGTCGGGGTCTGCGCCTTCCTTATCCATCTTGTTGATAGCAACGATGATGGAAACGCCTGCTGCCTTAGCGTGGTTGATGGACTCAACTGTCTGAGGCATGATACCGTCGTCAGCGGCAACAACGAGGATAGCGATATCAGTGATATTTGCACCTCTTGCACGCATTGAAGTGAAAGCTTCGTGTCCGGGAGTATCGAGGAAAGTGATGTCCTGGCCGTTGATATTTACCTGATAAGCACCGATGTGCTGAGTGATACCGCCTGCTTCGCCTGCGGCAACGTGAGCGTTTCTGATACGGTCGAGGATGGAAGTCTTACCGTGGTCAACGTGTCCCATAACAACAACTACAGGGCAGCGTGGTTCGAGGTTTGTATCGTCATCGTCAGTATCGTCGATAAGACGCTCCTCAATGGTAACGATAACTTCCTTTTCTACCTTAGCGCCCAGTTCCTCTGCAACGAGAGAAGCTGTATCGAAGTCTATCTCCTGGTTGATGGATGCCATAACACCGAGACCCATCAGCTTCTTGATAACATCGGTAGCTGTATGCTTCAGACGTGTAGCAAGTTCGCCTACAGTGATAGTATCGGGGATGAGCACCTTGAGCTGCTGCTTTCTTGCACGCTCAAGTTCAAGTCTCTTCAGCTTCTCAGCCTCGCTCTCCTTCTTTGAGAACTGCTGACGGTTTCTCTGAGCGGACTTCTGATTTATCTTCTGCTTCTTTGAAGAATAATTGTCATTCTTGTGCTTGTTTGAAGCAGCCATCTGGTCGTATCTTTCGTTGTACTTATCGAGGTCAACGTAGCTTCCTCTTGTATCAACGGTACGGCGCTGAGTTGAAGTCTGAGCAGTCTCGGAACTGAATGAAGCGTTGAACTTGGTTCTCTCGCCTCTGTCCTGAGCCTTTGCGGGTTCAGTCTTCTTCTTATCCTTTTTCTTGTCATGCTTCTTTGGCTGTTCAGCAGTCTTTGGAGCCTCTTCCTGCTTTGCAGGCTCTTCCTTCTTAGGCTCAGCCTTCGGAGCTTCCTCCTGCTTTACAGGTTCTTCCTTCTTAGGTTCAGCCTTCGGAGCTTCTGTCTGCTTCACAGGCTCTTCCTTCTTAGGCTCAGCCTTCGGAGCTTCTGCCTGCTTTACAGGTGCCTCCTTCTTTGGCTCTGCCTTTGGAGTTTCTTCCTTCTTCACAGGCGCCTCCTTCTTTGCTTCAGTCTTAGCGGGAGCTGCCGGCTTTTCTGCTTTCTTTGCAGGAGCAGCAGCCTTTTTCTTAGGCTCAGCCTTTGGAGCTTCAGCTTTTTTCGGTTCGGGCTTTGGTTCGTCTTTGGAAGCGAAATACTCATCGAGAGTCTTTACTTCATTTGCCTTGGTGTAGTATTCAAGGATGAAATCCATCTCATCTTCAGTAAGAGTTGAAGCTGCTTTCTTCTTATTATCGCCCTTCTTAGCGAAAAGGTCGATAATATCCTGAGACGGGATATTCAGATCCTTAGCTGCGTCGCTTAATTTTATCTTTTTTGCCATAGGCCTTGATTACCTCCATTGTTTAGCCGCATTTTTCATCGGCTGATAATATTCAATTGTACTTTATATCTCAACGCATAATGCAGTTACGATAAAATGATTTTTCGGAAGCCCTCTGCGAAGCCTTTGTCAGTGACCGCAATAATGGCTGTTTCTTTTCCGCAGAGTCTGCCGAGATCGGTTTTTGCAAGGGCTGTGCCGTACACGGGAACGTTGTACTTTCCCCCGATGAACTCAGCCTCCTTGACAGTTTTTGCCGAAGCGTCACAAGCAGTAAGTATGCAGGCGGCCTTTCCGTCCTTCACGGATTCACAGGCGCTGTCGAAGCCTTTTACGGCTTTGCCTGCTCTGAGGCAGATGCCCAGCAGGTCAGATGTTTTCTTCTTCTGATCCGAGTTCATTCATCATCACCTCGTAAACGCTTTCCTCGATCTTGCATGAGAATGATTTTTCAAGCCTTCTTGCTTTTCTTGCCTTGCTGAGACAATCCGTGCTGCGGCAGATATAAGCGCCTCTTCCGGGAGCTTTGCCCTTGAAGTCAAGGCTGATCTCGCCTTCGGGAGACTTTACCACACGGATAAGTTCCATTTTCGGCTTCATCTCATTACAGCCGAGGCACATCCTCATGGGTATCTTTTTCGGCTTCATAATTATTCCTCAGTCTCAGCTGCGGGAGTTTCTTCCTCCTCAACAGCAGCAGCTGTTTCTGCTGTTTCGGTCTCAACTGTTTCAGCGGCTGTATCAGCAGTTTCCTCAGCAGTCTCCTCATCGCTCTCAGGCTTTTCCTGAACGGGAACAACAAAGTCAGGGCTCATTTCGGGAGCCTCCTCATTTGTAACGCTGTCGAAGCGTGGCTTGATATCGATCTTGAAGCCTGTCAGCTTAGCGGCAAGCTTAGCGTTCTGGCCCTTGTTGCCGATAGCAAGTGAGAGCTGATTGTTGGGAACGATAACAGTGCAGGTCTTTTCCTCTTCGGAAGTAACGATAGTCTTCAGCACCTCAGCAGGAGCAAGTGCTCTTGCGATGAATTCTTCTGTGTTCTCGCTCCATGGGATGATATCGATCTTTTCGCCGTTGAGTTCGTTGACGATAGCAGTGATACGTGAACGCTTTGCACCGATACAAGCACCTACAGCGTCAACGTTAGGGTCCTTTGACCATACAGCTATCTTTGTTCTTGAACCTGCTTCACGGGAGATGGACTTCACTTCAACAGTGCCGTCGTATATCTCGGGAACTTCAAGCTCGAAAAGTCTCTTTACCAGATCCTTGTGGGTACGTGAGATCTTTACCACAGGCTTCTTATTCTTGCCGATGATGCCTGTGATGTACACCTTAACGGACTGGCCTTCTTCAAGAGTCTCTCCCGGGATCTGCTCATTGCGGAAGAGATAGAGTTCAGTGCCCTCGTATACCACAGTAACAGTGCCTCTGCCGGGCTCTACCTGTGATACCTTGGCAGTGATACATTCGTGCTCCTTCTGCTCGAACTTGCCCAGCATCTGCTCACGGTTGATCTCTCTCAGGTCGCCCTTGATGGACTGCTTGGCTGAGAGTGCAGCCATTCTACCAAGCTTTGAGATATCGATCTCCTTCAGGATAGTGCCGCCTACCACAGCATTGGGATCAATGGTCCTGGCAACGTCGATATTGACCTCGTTCTCATCGATAGGATAATCGTCGATGATATCCTGAACTATGAACATTTCAAATTTCTTGGTCTTGGGATCGATCTCAACTCTGATTCTTTCCTCGCTGTGTGGATAAGCTCTTTTAGCAGCCTTCAGCATAGCTGACTTTACCTTTTCGATAAGGAGATCGGTCTCGACGCTGTTTTCTTCTCCGAGAGATTCCAGTGCCTTGAAAAAGGCGTTATTCTTGCTCATTGTTGTTAATTCCTCCAGTACAGATTTATTATGGTTATTGATACTCGGCGCTGTATCAGAAATCAAGCCAAAGCTTTACAACGGATACATCTGCCAGCGGTATTGTCTTTTCGGTGCCGTCCTCTTTTATGACGGTTATGCCTTCCTTGTCTGCGCCGACCAGTTCGGCTCTCATTTCCTTTTCGCCGTCAACGGGCTTGAAGAATTTAAGAGTTACCGTATCGCCCTTGCAGACCTCGAAGTGTTCCTCCTTGACCAGTTCTCTTTCCAGACCTGCCGAACCCACTTCCAGCATATACTGCTGAGGTACGGGGTCAGCTTCGTCAAGGATGTCGCTTATGGGAGCGGTCGCTCTTTCGCAGTCGTCGATACTGATACCCTCATCCTGATCGATAAAGACTCTCAGGTACCACATGGCGCCTTCCTTTTCATAGCACACATCCCACAGGTAATACCCCAGTTCATCGGTGATAGGCTTTATAAGGTCATAGACCTTCTGCTCTGTTCCGCCGAATTTTTTGAATTTCATGTCCACATCTCCTTTCAAAACGAAAGACCCGAATTTATCGGGTCTTTTACTTTAACTATCATCATGTAATATTATACCACGCTTTTTCGGAAAAATCAAGTGTTTTCGGAAAATTTTTCATACAAAAAGGGATGTTTTTCGCATTGATTTTTTGATGATGCACAATGCATATCCCTGCGGTCTTCCACGCAAATCAATTTTCAAAATAAAATGTCATGTTACGAATGATTTTGTAGGGGCTGCCTTCGGCGGCCCTTCTGATTATTGCAAGGACTGCCAAAGGCAGCCCCTACAAAATATAATTAAATAAACAAAATTGATTTCCGTTGCGTTCTTCATCCCGAACTTGACACAAAGTCAATTTTCCGTTATAATAAATAACATTACTATATAGGCAACACCGCACAAAGCCCGCCTGACGGCTTTGCACTGAATCTGCGGACATATTTTCCGTCATCTTGCACAGAAATCCCTTGACATACGATAGTATGCCTGCGGAATTTCTATACAATCTGACGAAAAAATCTGTCGGCGCATCTTCAGCACAAGCTTTGTGCGGTGTCACCTTAAAAAATACAGGAGAGAAAAATGAATTACAAAAAAGCAATCACCCTCTTTATCTCAGCGCTGACACTTTCTGCCGGCACTTCCGCTATGACTGCCAATGCCGCTGACGGCATTCTCTACGACCAGCATGACGCTAAGTGGAGCGAGATAAAATTCGACAAGTATTCAACAACAGCAAGCACTATGGAGTTATCGGGCTGCGGAATATTCTCATTCTGCAATGCCATTTACGCTCTCAACGGAACTATCGCCGATGCTTACGAAGTCGCAGACTGGGCAGTGGATATAGGCGGCTACAGACCCGGTGCAGGCGGTACTTACCGTTACCCATTTTATCAGCAGGTGGAGGAAGCTTTCGGCGAACGCTACGGTTTCCGTGTTGACGGATACTACACAGGCGGTGTTACCGATGAAGCGCTGATCGAACATCTGAAAAACGGCGGAGTTGCCGTGGTAAACGTTCCGTGGCACTTCATGGCTATCACAGGCTACAACGAAGAAGACGAGACCTACCACGTACTCGAATGCGCTGTTGATATGGAAAAGCGTGGCCTTGAAGCCGACAGCTGGGCAACTGCCGAGACAATGAGTACAGGCAGGACAGAAGTCGGCTGGTATGTGCTTCTCAGCGATACAGGCACAAGCGACCGCACTATCCCCGAAAGCCTTGACATCAACAGCGACGGCTTTGTGAATTCTCTGGACACTTCCCTTATTTCCGCAAGATACCACGAAAACGAAACAGGTGATCTTACATCGGCCTTCGGTATGAACGATGATATAAGAAACGCAATAGATGAGTTTGCGGATATTGACCATGACGGTGTTATAACTCAGCGTGACTCAAGAGTGCTTCTCAGCTGGATAAAGGATATGAACACAACAGGCGATATCAACTGCGACAACATAATCGATGCCCGTGACGCTTCATCCATCCTCAGCTACTACGCATACGTTTCAGCAGGTATAACCGATGAGGACAACGCAGGCTACAACGACGGTGTGGCTATCCTCGGAGATTTCAACAGCGACGGTGTTATTGATGCCCGTGATGCTTCCGACATACTAACTCTTTACGCTCAGAATTCCATATAATTTCTATATATCTTGAAATTCCCGTAAAGTTGTGATATAATCACATTGTAGGACACGTCTTTCTTTATGATAGGAGGATTCTTTATGGGGAACGAACAGAATTTAGAATACGGCGATGTCATCCGTGTAAACAGAGGCATCTACTATCACTACGGCATCTATGCCGATAACAGGACCGTTTATCAGTACGCCGCAAGAGGTGAAAACGAAATAAACGGCAATGCAACAGTTCATATCACTACTCTTGAAAAATTCGCAAAGGGCGGAACTGTTCAGAAGCTGGATTTTTCCAATCTGCTTATGTCCAGAAAGGTCACCGTGCTGGAAAATGAAAGCAGCGAACTGAAGTTCAGAAGTGCCTCGGAGTATCTCGCTTACGTCAAGCAGATATGCAAGGCACTGGCTATCGACCCTGTGGAGTTTTTCAGGATAGTTAAAGCTATCAGGAGCGATTATAAGCTTTACACTCCGAAGCAGACCATTGCAAGGGCGGAAAGCAGACTTGGCGAGGCTTCTTATAATCTGGCGCTGAACAACTGCGAAAGCTATGCGATGTGGTGCAAAACGGGAGTAAATATCTCCTATCAGACACTGAGCGTCCTTTTCCTTATGGGACCGCTTTTCCCTGAGCTTGCACTTTCACGCTATGCAATGACGGCATATTCGCTGTTGACTATCAATTTCGCAGCACTTCCGTCAGTTGTGGCAAACAGAGTAGCTACAGATATAGCTTACCTGAAAGACCTGTTTCCGTCAAAGGATAACGAATGAAAAATGAGGGGTGAGTTCCGCTCGCCCCTCATATTTTTGAAATAGCATTTTTTTGACACAATGTAGGGGCCGCCTTTGGCGGTCCTTTTTATTTATCATTGAAAGATTGCATATAAGCCAAACGTTACATATAACTAAAGGGCTGCCAAAGGCAGCCCCTACATATTATATCCGTTGGTATACAGTTTTCACAGGCGGATGATATCCGTCCTTACATTTTTATTTCTCGGAATTGATGAACATATCATAGATACGGCGGATAGCCTCGGGGAGGTCGTTCTCGCTAACACCTATGATAACGTTAAGCTCGCTTGAACCCTGATCGATAAGCTTAACGTTTATACGTGCATGAGCCATTGAAGCGAAGATACGTGCAACTGTACCTCTTGTGTTCTTCATTCTGCGTCCAACGACAGCCAGCATAGCAATGCCGTCCTCTATTTCGAGGTGATCCGGCTCAACAGCCTTGCGGAGCTCGGCAAGAACCTTGTCACGTACAGGAGCAAGCTTCTCAGTGCTGAGAGTGATGCTCATAGTGTCGATACCTGATGGCATATGCTCGAATGAAAGGCCGTTGTTGTAGAGAACAGTCAGCACCTTCATGCCGAAACCTGTTTCGTTGTTCATCATAGCCTTTTCAATGTTGATGGTGCTGAAGCCCTTCTTGCCTGCGATACCTGTTATAGTGTGGTTGAGGCTCTCCTTGCTGAAGTTGTAATCATCGGAAACGATCATTGTTCCGTCGTCCTGAGGACGATTAGTGTTGCGGATATTTATTGGGATACCTGCTGAACAAACAGGGAAAATAGCGTCCTCATGAAGAACAGAAGCACCCATGTATGCAAGCTCACGGAGCTCTCTGTATGTGATTACCTTGATAACATCAGGATTTTCAACAATTCTCGGATCAGCAACGAGGAAGCCTGAAACGTCTGTCCAGTTCTCGTAGATATCGGCTCTTACAGCGTTAGCGATGATAGAGCCTGTAACGTCAGAACCGCCACGGCTGAATGTCTTGATATAGCCCTCTGTGGTGCGTCCGTAGAAGCCGGGGATAACTGCATTGTCAAGACCGCTGAGCTTTTCACGAACAGCCTTAACAGTGTCGTCGAGGAGAAGCTGACCCTTTGTATCGAAAACGATAACGTCAGCAGCGTCAACGAAATTGTAGCCGAGGTAGTTAGCGAGGACCTTGCCGTTGAGGTATTCGCCACGGCTTGCAGCGAAATCTCTTGAAGGACGAGCCTTGAGTTCCTTAACGATAGCGTCGAACTCCTCATCGAGAGACATATCAATGCCCAGTTCTGCGATTATGCCGTTATATCTGTCCTTGATGATCTGGAAATCCTCTGTGAAGTCCACACCGCTGCCAGCCTGTTCGCAGCACTTGTAGAGCATATCTGTGATCTTTATATCATCAGAGAAGCGCTTGCCGGGAGCAGAAGGTACAACGTACTTTCTCTTTGCGTCGCTCTTGATTATATCAGCGACCTTTCTGAACTGGCCTGCATCAGCAAGGCTGCTTCCACCGAATTTTACAACTTTATCTGCCATATATATCATTCCTTAACATTATAAACTTTGACATTTTTGTCACAATAATAATTATAGCCCAAATCGCCCTCAAAATCAATTGACATAAGGACAAATTTCACAGCAAAGGCGGTTGTGTTTTTGGTAAATACGCTTGTACGCCACAGACGGACAATTATTGATAAAGCCAAGTTTTTCTGTCTTCAATTTTCATGCATCCGTCATAATTTAAGTGGAACGCTCACAATAATAGAAGTTTTCAACAGTTTTTTCTGCCGTCAATTATGCATACATACAAAGATAAATTCTGTCAGAAAAAACTGAGCCCTTTTCTGACATTTATATATAGGAAAGCAAATAAAGCTTTCTTAGTGATACTTCAATATATATGGGCTTTGGAAAAAGTTAGTAGTTCTGCGTTCGCAATAGTGGGCGCAGAACGAAGGCTTGCAAAGGCAGAAGTCACCTGCCGACTATTAATATGATATCTCCTTGGACAATAATTTCCAACTCCACCTTAACGAAAAAGGGCTGCCAGCGGCAGTCCTTTTTCGTATTTAACGGCATACATAAACCTGTGATAAATGTAATTGAAAAGCAGCGCAAGACTTCACTTTTCTGCAAAAGCTGAGCTAATGCGAAATGATATATTAAAATATAATTTACGTCAAATTGTGCTTTAATATGTCATTTCAAACCGTAAAATTTAATCATCATATTCTCTGAATTTTTCTTACTTCGTACTCTCTTTTTTCTTCTTTAAAAGAAAAAGTCTTTGTCGTGATCTCTTTAATACGATATGTAACTCCTTCGGGTATCTGCTCCGAATGGATATATAATAAAAAAGTGGACAAGTATGATATAATAGAAGACAGAAAAAGGAGGAATAAAAAATGTCTTCAAAGAACACCAAATACACCC
>Ga0255346_1001714_pt1 | contig 29548 bp, 32 predicted proteins | sample wastewater_treat_FD_194410 | JGI IMG/M metagenome (GOLD analysis project Ga0255346, IMG submission 194410) | Wastewater microbial communities from Lulu Island WWTP, Vancouver, Canada - plant22 | ecosystem: Engineered > WWTP > Wastewater > Unclassified | place: Canada: Vancouver, British Columbia...
CGTCACCACCACCGAGCAACCCGACATCATGGCCATGTTGGAGAAACACTACAAACAGGAATGGAAGATTACTCTTACCCTCGTTTTCATTCTCCCTCTTGTTCGGGGTGTAATGGGGTGTTGGCAGTTCCAAACCAAGGGTAGTGCGTCCACCATACCGCAAATAAGGGACACCTTCGACACCATGATAGAACATAACGGCAAGGCCGCAGGGGTTATCTTTGACCTCTCCGTCAAGATGCACAAGAGCAACAAGCCTTCCGACACCTCCCGCTACCCCGTGGTGTCCCTCGTTCCCAACGAAAGCCTTGAAAATTTGCAGAAGGTACACGAGGCCCGAAAGCCTATTGCGCTTATCGAAAGCCCCGAAAATACAAAAAAGTAAAGTTTTTCTTGCTTTTCTCGAAAATTATACTTACCCTTGTCCCAAGAAAACCAAAAGAAACGGAACAATGGAAAAAGACAACTACCAATTACCTCCCGTATGGGACGTGATTACCCACCTCACTCAGATGCTCAGTAAGACCGAGCCTGTGAGGAAACGCCTCTCTGAGGCAAGTTTTATCCTACGCAGGCAAATCTACGAGAACGGCCCTGCCGGAGTGGCTCAAAGGTCAATCTCCCGTTGCAAGAAGGAGGGCAGAATTTCCTCTGACGAACACCACCTGCGTGAAGTAAGGGACGCTATCGAAGTCCTGTCTGAGAATACCCACCTGTTGCAGGAACTCGAAAACGCAGGTTGGGACTACGTGAATTTTTACGCAAAGTACGACCATGAGTAAATCGAAAGCCTACAAGGAAAAGAGGGAGAAATATATCTCCACTCGCAGAACCTACGCCAAGGAACAGATTGAGGCCCTCGGCTACCACGTGGAGGAGGAAGATAAATACACCCTCAAATTCATGTACCACTGCAATATCATCAGATACTACCCGTACACGGGAGGAGTGGTAGGAAAAGGAATCAAGAACACTCGGGGCATTGATGCCCTCATAGAACAGTTAAAGTAATGGAAATAATCCCGAGGTGAAGGCTTGGATGAAACGCCAACGGACGAAGAAAGTCTAAAAGTTCCACTCCGCTCCGATGCCCACATAGTAGCCCAACTTCGGGCTGAAAGACTGACCGAAAGGCTGAACCGCACCGACACCAGCCTGTACACCGAAATTCAGTCTCTGTTTCTTGACCACAGGAACGGGGACTTTTTTTGTTACTATCTTGGTAGTGGGGAATACGTAGATGCTATCCAACTTGGGAGAAACACCACTTACCCACGCCCTGTACGTGGAATCAGCATACTCCTTCTGCTCCTTCGGCAGATAGAGCGTATCAGCACGAACAACGTAAGTAGTATCATGGATGGGAACGGGGATAGAATCGTGGATTGGCTTGCTCGCCACAAAAACGGGCGTAGGAACGCGCAAGGTGTCGTGGACGTATGTCGTATCCACCTGAGGCACGAAAGTGTCTAAAATCGCCTCAAAATGGGCTTTAACGGCAAGCCCCGAAACAACCGCGCCAATGGCAAGGGCGGCAAGTATGCTCACCGCCCCTAAAACGAAGGTCTTGCTCATTACGAAATGAGGTCTTTAACCCATCCCTTCACAGTCGGAAAGGCGGCAAAACAAACAACGGCCACGCCAATGGCGATAAACCACTCTTTCAGATAGATGGCGTAACCGAAAGAGCCGAGCCCGCCCACTACTGCGAGGAACGAGCCAAAGAATTTAAGGATTTTCTTGAACATATTATTCGTAGTAGTCAAAGATGACGTTCTGCGTTAGAGAGGAATCGTTGTCAAGGTGAACAAAGGTCTTTCCGATGCCAATCCTGCGAATGCCACACTCCAATGCGGCCTTCACAATCTTGTAGCGGTTGGAGGAGGTGTTGCAGCGTATGTCCATAGCCTTTCCGCGAGTGTGAGCGGAGTTCCCACTCCTGCCCTTGGCCAAGTCCCACTCACGGGAACGATAGGCGCAGTTCATAACAAGGGGGATGCCCGCCTTCTCCCGAACCTTATCCAAGAGAGCAAGAAAGCCCCCGTCCATATCCTCAATGGAACAGGACGGGACGCACTTCTTGAACTCAGAAGGGGAGAAATACTTGCTCATTACTCAGCAAGGATTTCCTCGGCCCAAGCCTCGGCCTGCTCCTTGAATGCCTCGTGCTCTGCGAGTTTCGCGGCATCCTTCTCGCGGCCAAATGCGAGAGCAATCTCGGCACTCTCGGTGTACTTGGTGCGCATGATAGCGTCAATGATGATGCCCTTCTCCACCTCGGGGACGAGCACTTCATCGTACTCGTACTTCACGCCATCGGGCTCGCCCTCGGCAGTAAAATCGGGGACTTCGGTAATGTTGTAACGGACTAACAGGCTTTTGCTGTCGTACCGCTCGACCTTTGCGGGTCTTACTTTGGAAGATGTTGCCATGTGCTTTGTTATTTAGGGTTTGAATTAAATGTTTGCATTTTGCGTAGTTGAACCAACATTGGTAACTACCTAATTTCCTGTGTATCTCCTTTGCGGGCAGGCAAAGTGCTTGCGCTCCGTGTCCGTGGTAAGTCCAAGACAAGCGAGAGTGCCATCGTCCTCTACTGAGGGCCTGTTGTCAAAGTTTGCCATACTGCTTAACGCTTTATGAAAGGGGGTGGGGTTGCCCACCCCTTTCGTTTGGTCGGATTGTTCTTCCTTCAACTATTCGTTGAAGTCAGAATCGCAAAAACAGAGCCGAGAGCCGATATCCGCATCCGTATGCGAGGGCGTATGGTACGAGCGCACGTAAGCGAACCCGGCTGCCTTGCCATCATTCGCGTCACCGCCAACATACGCGCCATAGAAGGTGTTCAAGGCGTGGGCAGTGTAGTGGTGGTCGCAGAAGTAGGTGCTGGCAGAGCCGCTATCGTCAGTGCCGATAAGGTCACCATGCTTGCGGAGGTCCTGCGACAGGCTTGGATTGGAGGCGAGGATTGCCTTCACGTAGCCATTGGCGGCTGCATTGTGGCCCACATTAACGTAGGAATCGTTGAGTGCACTTGCGTACTGACTGCGCTTGCGGCTGATATACACCTCTTGGTAGCCAGCGTCATCACCCATGCCTTTGGCGAGGAATCCGTCACACCACTTGGAAAGGTGGCCGAAGGGATTTTCGACACCACGGTAGGAAGGAACGCTCTCGGAGTGTTCAGAGCCGTAAGCCTCTACCTGTGCCTCGGTCAGAGTAAAGGTCACAACACCCGTCTTGTTGCCGAGGGAGTTGGTGAAACCGCACGGGATGATGGGGTTGTAGGAGTTGTAGGTGCTCCAATTGGAGAAGTTGGACACACCATCACCGAGACCGCCTTGGTGCATACCTGCTGCGTCAAGGTCGGGGTTGAAGGCTTTCTGCGAGTTGAGCGTTGCATACTCAATGGCAAAGAGCCAAAACAGGTCGTTGTTGATAGTCCAGTCGTAGCAACTCCACTTGCTACCACGGTTCTGCGCGTAGGTGCGGAAGCTGGTGAGGGTGATATTGGTGGCAGGCAGGCCGAGGAGGGAGCGGTAAGTTCCGTCCCAATCGGCAGTGTTGTCGCCACCACGATAACGGGCGGTGGTGTTCACCACAGAGGAGAGAACATTGTTGTCGCGGTCAAGGGTGGCCTCGTAAGCACTCACGAGGTAACGGGGAATGCGAACCGCACCGTCAAACGGGTACAGGGAAATTTCGGTGTCCATGTAGCCCTGTGCGGCATTGAGGGAGGTCTTGCGGTAGTGCTCGGGCACTTCAACCATGACCTGTCCGGCCGAACCGTCCAGCACGGCAGCGTTGCCATCTTCCTTCTTGGTGGAATCGTTCTTACCGAGGTAGTAGAGAACCACGCCACTGTCGTTGACAACGCACCTGCGCATCAGCGACTGAACAGGGAGGTCTTGATGGAGGGAGGCCGCACCGATACGGGTGAGGTCGGGAGAGGAGTTGCCGTAGTAATGGCGCACACCGTACACTTGGTCATCGCGGTAGTAGGTGACAACCACCTTCTTCCACTGCGTGTCCCACGTGAAGATGCAGACCTCACCATCGCGGACGGTGAAGTTGCCGAAAGACGGATAGCGGCCAGCCTCGGCAGCGAGGAAAGCCATCCTTTCGTCACCTGCGGTGAAGGCATCCGAAGGGGACACCACGCCACCAAAGAGGTAGCCCTTGGCGAGAGAGGACTTGATGGAGGTGAGAACCTCGTTGAGACCCTCACCCGTGATTGCCTGCGAGGTGTTCTCGTACACCTTTGCATCAATCAGAGTTTTAAGGTTTTCGTAATTCATTGTACAATGAGTTTAATGGTTATTCATCGTCATTATTGACTTCTACTGTGGGCCTGTTGTCAAAGTTTGCCATACTGCTTAACGCTTTATGAAAGGGGGTGGGGTTTGCCACCCCCTAACGCTTTTACGCTTGGTTGACGCTTTTTGGCTATTCAGACCAACAAAGCCGAGAGCCGATACTCGCAAGCGTATCCGAGGGCGTATGGCACGAGTACACGCAAGCGAACCCGTCATCCTCGCCAAAATACGCGTTACCGCCAACACACGCACCATAGAAGGTGTTCAGTTCATGTGCGGTGTAGTTGGAGTCGCAGAAGTAGGTGCTTGTCGAGCCCATATCGTCAGTGCCGATAAGGTCACCTTGCTTGCGGAAGTCCTGCGGCAGGCTTGCGTTGGAGGCGAGGATTGCCTTCACGTAGCCGCTGGCCGCAGCATCGTGGCCCACATCAACGTAGGAATCGTTGAGTGCGCTTGCATACTGACTGCGGTCACGGCTGATGTACACCTTTTGGTAGCCGAGGTCATCACCCATGCCTTTGGCGAGGAATCCGTCAGTCCACTTCCAAATGTGGCCGAAGGGATTTTCGATACCACGGTAGGAGGGCACACTCTCGGAGTGCTCAGAGCCGTAAGCCACGACCTGTTCAGCATTGAGGGTGAAGGTTACTACACCCGTCTTGTTACCGAGGGAGTTGGTGAAACCGCAAGGAATGATGGGGTTGTAGGAGTTGTAGGTGCTCCAATTGGAGAAGTTGGACACGCCATCCCCGAGACCGCCTTGGTGCATACCTGCGGCATCAAGGTTGGGGTTGAATGCCTTCTGACTGTTGAGCGTGGCATACTCAATGGCAAAGAGCCAAAAGATGTCGCAGTGCATATTCCAGTCGTAGCAACTCCACTTGCTACCACGGTTCTGCGCGTAGGTGCGGAAGTTGGTGAGGCTGATATTGGTTGCAGGCAGTCCGAGGAGGGAACGGTAAGTGCCATCCCAATCGGCAGTGTTGTTACCACCACGGAAACGGGCAGTGGTGTTCACCACAGAGGAGAGAACATTGTTCTCGCGGTCAAGGCTCGCCTCATAAGCGGAAATGAGGTAGCGAGGGACGCGAACCGCTCCATCGAAGGGATAGAGGGAAATCTCCGTGTCCATGTAGCCCTGTGCGGCATTGAGGGAGGTTTTGCGATAGTGCTCGGGCACTTCGACCATTACCTGCCCAACTGCGCCACTGAGGTCTGCGGCAGAACCGTCCTCTTTCTTGGTGGAATCGTTCTCACCGAGGTAGTACATGACCACACCACTGTCGTTGACTACACACCTGCGCATCAGCGACTGAACAGGGAGGTCTTGATGGAGGGAGGCCGCACCGATACGGGTGAGGTCGGGAGAGGGGTTGCTGTAGTAATGGCGCACACCGTACACTTGGTCATCGCGGTAGTAGGTGACAACCACCTTCTTCCACTGCGTGTCCCACGTGAAGATGCAGACCTCTCCGTCATGGACGGTGAAGTTGCCGAAAGCGGGATAGCGGCCACTCTCTGCGGCTACGAAAACCATACGCTCGTCACCTGCGGTGAAGGGGTCTGCGGGAGAAACCATGCCTCCGAACAGATAACCCTTTTTCAGCGAAGTAACTACGCTTTGGAGCACCTCATTCAGACCTTCGCCTGTGATTTCCTGCTCCGTGTTCTCGTAAACCTTGGCGTTCACGAGGGCTTTCAAATTCTCGTAGTTCATACTAAAAACGTTTTTAATGGTTTGGGTTTGTTAATCTTCTTTTACTCCGTCTCCAATTTGGACGGTGGTGTTTCCGTGGGTAATCTTCGCATCGTAGCCGAACTTAATGGCATCGGCCACAACGGCCAACGTGGCGAATCCAAACAACTCCCCAACGGCAGTGAGGATGGACGGGTGAATGTCTCCCACAGGAGGCACAAGGAATCCCAAGGCAATAAGCACAAGGGAGGTACAGAGGCATACCCAAAATGATATGCTACTGAGCAAGCGTTCTTTGATAATCTTTCCCATGGTGTTATGCGTCTAAAACGGTAATCGAATCTTTCAAGAACTGCCCGAAGGTGTAACTTTGCATTTCTCCATCCACCTCCACGAGAATCGGGAGGCCCGTCTGAGAATCGTTCTGCTCCACGAACTTCTCTACCAAGCCCTTCGCCTCGGCCAAGGCATCCCCCGTAAGGGCCTCCTCGAAGATGGCGTTGAGAACAGGTTTGACACCCTGCATCCCCGCCTGTGAGCCGTTCTGCTTTACCACCCCGATAATGTCGGGCATGAGGTCATCGGCAATCTCGGGAGTGTAGTTGTAGGCCATATTGTACAGTATCTCTGCAAGGTTGTGCAAACCCGCTTGGTTGCCCTGCGAAGTTACGTACCTGTCAACGGCATCCTTTAAGTCATCCGTTGAAGTATAACGCTTGAAGTCTATGGCGAAACTCGCGTTAAAATCCCTGTGTAAATTGTATTCCATATCTATCTCGGTGTTATTGTTCCGTAATTCTTGCCAATCTTCTTCACCACCGTGTCGGTCTCAAACGTTACGTCAACCTCGGCCAAAGCACCGCCTTCCAGCCAACTAACGTCAAACTCAATGTGCTCAACGTCATACTCCCTGTCATATTGGTCGGTTATCTTAACAACGTCCGACAAACCAGCAAGGCGAAGGCAGTCGCAAGCGTATTCGGGGAGAATACACTTGAAATGGTATTTCTTTTCGCTGATTTGCTTAATCGGGAAGAACCTTCCGTCCCTTTCCTCTCCGTCCTCGGTCATGGCATACTCGGGCATACCAATCTCCGTGTCAAGATAAAGTTGGTTTCCGTAGTAACCGCCAATCCCATGAGCATAAGGCACTACGCCATCCGCATACTCCAAGTCTGAACCATCGTACCACTTCATCAGAACGCCACGGTTGGGACTCGGCTCTACGTAGAAAATGTCGGAATAGCGGTTGGTGTTGTCCGAGAAATGAATCTGAATGTAGTAATAGCCCCGAGGAAGGCCAAGGACGTATGCGCCTTTGGCAGCATAGTAGTAAGTGACCTTGCCGTTGGCCTCCATCCTACCTATCTTGGTTTGGAGGATAGTGCCGAATGCGCCACTTATCTCCTCACCACAACACTTGAAGAACTTAATCCACGAAATCGTAGCCTCGGTGTTCGGGTGCACGAAGAAGAATGGAATCAGAACCTCGTCATCCACTATGTTCTTGTACATACCGCCATAGGCGTACCACTTGCGGAAGTCCTGTTCCTCAATGGTAGAATAGAAAGGTATGGGAGAAAGATTATTATTCCTGTTCATAAGCCAAAGTTTTTGCAGGAGTAACCCTTTCTCCGATGCAAAGATATGAAATTATTTTTGTTTTTTACTTGCAAACTACGAAATTTCTGTTATTATTATTTCCACGGTGTCGTTGTTGTTGTACACACTCATGTCCTTTGAGTATCCGACAAAGAATGTCGTGTGAGGAGGAATGGTGCACTCTGCATTGTTCGTTCCACTCGCAAACGCAAGGGCCGTGCTGCTGGATATATCCCCAGAAACAGGTAGCGGCCTCAACGCAACATAGCCCTTGTCGTGCGTCTGCTCTGTGCTTGCGGTGATATGCACAAGCGCACTCTTGCTGCCCGTTCTGAACTGCGCATAGCCCCAATCGTAACTTGAAAGTCGGTCTCCGTCAAACCCAATGGTGTATTGGTCTGCGCCAATCTCCAAGTTTGGCACAATGGAGTAGTTCATATAGCCTCCATAGGCAAGGTTCGGCTCTCTAACGAGTGTAAGCCTCTCGGTGTCCAACTCAACGGAGAGAATGATAGGCTCGGGAGGGGTTAGGCCCGCGATTGTGACCACATAGGTGTGCGCGTCCATCCTTACGGTGTTTATGCTCCCCGTGCTCGGGTGCATCCACTTTACAACGAGGTTTGAGTTGGAGTTGTTGTACAAGAACCAAGCGGAAGTGCCGTGCGAATATGGGTTTTTCTCCACCTCCAAGAACAGGGAATAGTCAAGGTTGTGCTCCAAGAAAATCTTGGTCTTTGCGGCCATCGTGTCGGCACTAACCTCCATTTCGTTCACGTCACCAACACCCAATCCTGTCTTGGCTATGAGGATATTGAAAGGAGAAACCCCACTACCCTCAAGCGGAATCAGAATGGACTGCTTGGCGAACCGCCTTGTGTCCTTCACGTCAAGAACGGCATCGCCAGCCTTCGCCTTCCAACCACCAAGGTCATACGGCCAATAGTACCGCTCGGTAAAGAGGTAGGACAGATAACCATTCTGTATGGCGTAAATGGGCGATTGGTCGGTTATTCTGATATTAGGGATAAGGACTTTGTTTAAGTAATCGGCCTCAATCAAGGCATAAATATCGTCAGAAACCCCATTCGGGTTGATGACGGTGTAGTCAATGTCCGCAGTGAAGTTCGTGACGGTGACTTTCTCCTTCTTGTCCCCACTTACGTGTTTGTCCTCAATGTCAATAGCGTCACCATTGAACTCTGCCGTACACTCGTCTCCCCAAGCGAACTCATATCGGCTCGGGCATCTGTTTCTGTCAAAGTCAACCTCGTTAGTACCGAAAGCCCAAGAGAGACCATTCGGCATATCCTTCATGGCCGACACGTCAATGTCGGGATAGGACGTGCCGAGAGCGTACTTACGTCCGTGCTTGAAGTAATTGACGTGCTCTATAACAAGCCTGTTATAGTCATCTATGTACCAATAGCACTGATAGACGTTGCGGAGCATATCAAGGATTTGTTTGAGGGTTATGTCCCCTCTCTGCGCAGCCTGCTCATACTGCGTTTTCTTCACGTTGGTAATCGGGGTGAGGTATAACTCCCTACCACCCAACTTCGGGGTGCGCATGATGGCCTGCTCGCCTCGCGTTGCTTGGTAGAGGAACTTACTGCACTGCACGGATTGGGCGAAAACAACGTTGGAATCCACCTCTTTCAGCAATACGCTAATGGCAGACCAAAGAGGGTATGCGTCTTTAAGCGTATAGGCTTTGTTCCAAGGGTCAAAGTATGTGCGGAGTTCGGAATCAATAATAAGCCACGCTGATGCTCTGTTCCAAGACGAGCGGCCAAACGGGATTGGAGAATCACCATTTGACTTTTGCGTAGAGGTAAGCGTTGGAGCGAGGAAGTACGTGCTGCTATTTCCGTCCGTTCCCCACTCTGTCGGAGTGTCAGAACGGTCTCCGATAAAGGAGAGGTGTGGTGTAAAAAGCCCACTGCTACCGCGAAGTATGTAAGGGTAGTTACCGTCTTTCTCGGTAATATCGTCACTCGGCCTATCAAACTCGCGGTCCGCATAAGAGCCACCAACCTTTCTTGGGATAAGGACGCGAGAGAACACCTCGCTATCCTTGTAGTAGTAACCCGTTGCCTTGGTGAGATGCTGCTCAGAGTTAACCCCGTGAAAGGTTAGAGCATAGTTACCAGCATCATGCCAAGACGAGAGTTCTGCGTAGGCAACAACGGGGTCTGTATTATCTCCGTTTATGTTTTGAATCAGCATAAAGCCAAGAGTACCCAAGACCGTTGCCTGTATTCTATACGTTTCGGAATCGTTGAAGTACAAGATTGTTTCCGAGGTGACGCTCCTTTTCATGTTGTACTTCCCCTTTGCCTCCTCGGGAAGTCCGTTCTGAACGGTATCTATACTGATATACGCAAGCGGGGCAGTGTCGTAGAACTTATACGTGTTGTACAGGTCAGAATCACTTGTTATCACTTGGCAGTCCTGCTCAAAGTACATACCGCCATAGATATTCGTGATTTTGTTCTCTCCTCTTACGTAGAACTGCAAGATTGGACGGAGGGTAAGTTCCAACTGCTTTACGGCTGGGGCAAGTTTGACAAGGTTGTACTTGTTATCGTAGTTGGCGAGGAATTTTTCGTACCTGTCGGTGACGGTCAGTTTAACGGTGCAAACCTTGTCATCGTAGTTCAAAGTACAATCGGATTTGATGAACGTGCCCGAGCCAAAGAGCGTAGAGCCACGATAGACCTCTATGGTGAACTCTGTATCGTGTGAACAGGACGCTATGAAGTCAAAGTCAGAGCCGACAAACTTAATCTTTCCGTCTATCTTTGAGCGCAGAAAGACTTGGTTCTCCTGCTTGGAGAACTTCAACTTCACGTCATCCCCAAAAACGGGGTTGGACGGTATCTCTACCGCCCCCACCTTTAACTTGATGCTTACGTTATCCATTTCTGATTATCCTCTTGTTATTGCCTCTGTATTCAATTCTCCCCTCTGCGGTTTGGACTACTCTCACCTCGCCCTGCTTTATCAGTTCACCCACACCCCTTTCAAGCAAGGAAAGGTCGGTCGCGCCCTTCAATCCGTCAAATGCAGAGGAGTAATTTGCGGCCAAGCCTTCCGATTTGTCCATAAAGGGCATTTTTAAGCCCATAGAGCCACTTTCTGCCCCTCGGAGCATATCTTCTACCTTCGCGTTGAGAAAAGCCAAATTTGCCCTGCTTTCGGGGGTTTCCCCAAAGACGTTGTTTATCAGTTCCTCGGAGGTGATTACCCGCGAGTGGTCATCATACGTTCCGTTGTTGAGAGACTTGATAATGTCAAGCACCCTGTCAACACCGTACTTCTGCACTTTGTCCTTGCGGATAACACCGACAACCTCCCCCTTCTCAACCCTTCTCTTGCGTCCGTCCTTGGTGCGGCCAAAATCAATGTCGTGGCCACTTGCGTGAGAACCGCCATAGTCAAGGTACTCGGCCATACCTTCTCCGTGGGTTTCAGCATTAGCGAGGTTCGCAGCCTGTATCTTCGCGGCCAAGAAACTGCCCCACATAAGGGCCGTTGCAGCAATAGCAAGGGCAGGGCCTACAATCGGAATCTCGGAGTAACCACTCCACAGGTTCGCGGTGGCCGTGACCAATGCGCCAATCTGCTGGGCGGTATTGATGCCCTCCTGTATCTTCTGCAAACGCTTTTGCTCGGCAATAGCCTCCTGCTCAATGCGTTTCTTCTCCTCGTACTCCTTACGGGCGAGTTCTACGTTGTTGGCATAGCCATTGGCTCGGGCCTGCATTTCGTAGTCAAGGGCGGTCTTGGCGGCATCAGCCTCCTCTGCGGCCTTCTCAACCGCAAGTTCGGCCATTTCAATGCGCTTGTCCATCCACTCGTCCATGTAGTCAATGGAGGTTTGGAGCGCAGTGTTAACGGAGTTTGCGAAGTCAAGGTACTCGTCCTTGATACGGGAAACGCCATTTTCGTCCTTGTAACCCGTAATGGGGTTCATGGCAAAGGCAACCTCGGTCAGATTGCGGTAGTTGGCAGAGCCTCTCTTTTTGTGGGTGGAAGTCCGAGTGGAGGGTAGTTTGCCCGTCAGTTGGGCTATCCTGTCCATTATCTCCTTGTACTCGTCTGTGAGTTCCAAGCCTTCGGCCCGCATTTCTTCAAGGTAGTTCTCCCAATACTCCTTCTCGTGCTGAATGAGTTCTTCGTTGTACTTATCCTTCAACGCAACCTCCTCGGCCAAGGTATGCTCTCGCGCCATGAGTTCGGCCCTGTCGTTGGTGTAGTTCATAGCACTTACCTTGTCTTGGTAGTTCTTCACCACGGCAAGGCGCATTCTGATACTGTCAATGAGTTCCTTCTCAGGGTCGGTTTCCTCAACCTCCTGCGGCTGGAACATGGCATTGAGCATCCTCTTACGAGCGTCAAGGTAGTTTTGCTCCTCCGCAACCATAGCGAGAGCAAGGTTGGACAATTCAGCCTTGATGCGTGCTACCTGCTCTTTCGTCAGTTCGAGTTCGTTGTTCTGATGCTTTTTGAGCATTTCCTCCAACTCGGCCTGTTGCTCCATTCGCTTTTCCCTCTCAACCTTGAAGTTGTAGTCCAAGAGAGCGAGTTCCTTCTGCAAGCCATCCTCCATACCGTCAATGATTGCTTTAAGGGCATCGTTGTAGTAGGAGGGTATTTCAAGGATGGAATCTATGGTGTTCCCGTTAGAATCCACTATGTCAAGCCCAGCCAACTTGATACGCTTGGTAATGTCTGCTTTGGTGTTCTCTACCTCCTGCATTTGGCGGTCATAGTTAAGGTAACTTTCGGTTGCCTTGTCTATGGCATTCTGTTGTTTCTTAATGGCTCGCTCCAAAATTAAAATCTCTAAGGCCTGTTTACGAAGTTCCTCCTGCGACATGCTTGCCCCCTCCGTCTGTTGCTTTTGGCGGAGCGCGGTGGCCTGCGTAAGCAAGTTCTCCATTTTGGCCTCCTCGGCCCTCTGCTGAGCCTGCGCCTTGGAGCGTTTAATCCCCAACCCGTAGAGTTTGATAGAGAGGTTTCCGATTTCGTTAAGGTAAGCCTTGGACTGAGCCTGTATAACAAGGGCATCAATCAGTTTGTCAATGGCTACCGTGGCCTTGCCTGCGGCAATCTCCTCTGCGGAGAAATTAGCCAATTCATCCTTAAATTCCTTTTTGAGCAACTGAGAGGCTTTAATCCTATCCTCCATACTGCGGTTTTGGTCTCTCAGTACACCCGTAAGGAATTGGAGTTTGACGGTCTCGTTGACGATGGCCGAATAACGAGCCTTCTCTGCATCTGCCATCAGTTCGGCATAGGTCACGGCCTTCTCTGTCTCCTTGTTCGCCTCCTCCTGCGCTTTCTTCTTGTCGTGGATTGCCTTCGTAATCTTCGGGAGAATGGTCAGTATAACAAGTAGGGCGGTCTGCCACGAGAACACCACTTTGAGCGTTGCTCCGATGGCCTTCGTAAAGCCACCCAACTCAGCCTGTGCCCTCTTGAAGTTATCCACGAAAATCGGTACGTTGTTGGATATAGCGATAAAGAACTGGTGCAAGGAGTTCGCCAAGGTCGGCATTTCTCGCATAACCTGCATGGTAGCGATATTCAGACCATTCAGAGCCTTGCCATAGTCACCTACCGAAAGGGTGGCAACTCCCGTTGACTCTTGGTAAGCCTTCATAGCGTTGCGGAGGCGAAGGGCCTCGGCCTCCATCTGCTTGCCAATATCGGTGTTTTTCACCATTTCGTCACTCATGGCGTTAAGGACGGTCTTGACGAGGTTGTACTGCGCTGCCAACTGATTGTATGAGCCTTGGAGGGACTTGTTGGCTATTTCTCCATTCTTGCTAATCTGCTGCTGGGCCTTCTCCGAGAGGTTGAGTGCGTCAAGGTTCACCTTGCTAATGTCTATTGTGTCGGCGAGGGACTTAAAAGCCTCACTATAAGAGAGAAGTTCTTTCCCTCCGTTGCTTGCGTGTTTGCCCGTGTTGCTGATGGACTTGTTGCTTGCCGCAAGAGCCTTCTCCAAGTTCTTCACCTGCCCTTCAAGAGCCTTTACGGTGTTGGTCAGTTGCTTTACCTCTGCCGAGTTGCCGTTGCTGCCCATCTTCGCTATGGCTGCGGACGCGAGTTCTGCCTCGGCCTTCACTCGGTCAAGGACGTTGGCAAATTGGTCGTTGGAAGTTGTGAGGGCCTTAACAATCTTGCTATTGCTCTCCTCTGCCTTGGTGAGTGCCACCATTTGCTCGGACAGGTACTTGGTAGCGTCCTTCAACTGATTGTACGAGGCATACAGGGCCTCGGCCTGTGCTGCCTGTGCCTGTGTGTTGTCTCGGCCACCCTTGGTGGAGGACGAAGTGCCAGCAAGGGCCTCGGAAAGCCCCTGCGCCTTGGCCTTGACCTCCTCTATCATGCTCTCCATAGAGGTCTTGACACTGCCGATTTGCTTAACTAAGCCTTCAATCCCCTGTGATATGTCATCACTGAAAAGGTCACTGTATTTGATAACTTCCATACGTCAAAATTTATTTGGTTCTCCTGTTTCTCAACTTCTTTGCCTCGTTGTACTGACGGGTGAGCCTCTCAAATGCAGTATAGAACTCCATCGTAGAGTATTTTTTGATGCCACCGCCAAACTCCTTGGCCATTAACAGGCACATATCCTCAAACTGCTTGTCGTAGCGGACTTCTTCGCTATCCTGCCCGATAAAGCCCTTGGGGTTCTGCATCCTGTGTATGCTTTCGTCCACACTCTCAATCTCGGCCTTGTTGTCCTCTCCCTTGCTGATGGCCACCAACTGCAAGAGTGCCCTCTTGCGGAGAAGGTCGGTAAAGTTCTTCTGCGTGCTATCCTCAAACACCTTTGGGAAGTATTGCAGGAGGTTCTCGTCAATGGCCTCCCGAACCTTCTTGGCCAACTCGTCCATTTCCTTCACACTTGCTCCGTTGAGCGTTTCATAGAGCCGTTGCAGCCCACTGTCGGAGAAATCCTCCCAATCCACTCCATCCACGGACTTTATGAGGCAAAGAGTGGCTTTCGTGCGAATATCCTGCTCGGTTGCCACCACGTAAATGCAGTGACGGAGGTTCATCAGTTCCTGCACGGCCTTCTTCCTGTCGGAGAGGAAGTTTGCCACCCTTGTTATATGCCTGTCTATATCCTGTATGGTATCTCCGATGCCACCTTCAACGAGGAGGAAGCGGCCATACTTGTGGAACTGCACAATAGGCAAGTCCTCTATGTTGTCATAAAAGGCAACGTCATGTCCACCAATCCGCTTTTCAATCATAACCTAATCGTATCTTAAATTGCACGAAAGGGCTGGGATAAAAACCAACCACCAATGCACAAATATAGCCAAAATCAGACTTACTACCAAGCCCATCCAAAAGGAAAGGCAGAAATCGCAGCGAACCATCTGATTGAGGAGGTCGCAAGGGGCGTTGACTTCAAGCCACTCCCTAATCCCCCACTTCTCCATCAGCGTCCGTAAGAATTTTACGGCAAGGCTGACGAAAAACACGTATGCGATAAATTCAAGCATGGTCTTTCTCTCCTATCCGTAAAAATTATACGTCAAACGAGAAGTTGAAGGCCACGGAGAAACTGCCATCACCGATATAGTGGTCGGCATTCATCAGTTCCTCAATGGCGTTGAAGTTCAGAGGCACGACTTCCAAGTAATCGGAGTAGTTCTGCTTGAAACGGAAGGAAAGTATGTTCCTGTCGGGCTGGGCGAGGCCGTGCATCAGCAAATCACCGACAAACATGGCCCGAATAGGGACAGGAAGGTAGTTGTTACCGTCCTTCATGGCAATCACGCCATTGGGAGTGAGAAGGTAAACCGCAAGGTCTTGGAAGGTGGTGAGGTGTTTCATGGCCCGTATCACCCTCTGCTGATAGTTGCGGAGTTGGAAGGTCATCTTGACGGGATTGATGCCCATTACGTACTCAATGCCATCACGGACTTGGTTGCCACTGCCGAAGGTCATTTCGTCCCCTCCATCAGAGTTGGGGCTTTCCACGAATGGCGTAACCACAATCTTGTCGGTAGAGGTAGAGGCAAGGGCCGCAGTCCAATAGGCTTTCTCCCGTATATCGGTCAGAGGATGGCCGACACGCTGGAAGGCAATCTTCTGAATCTGCCCATATTTCACGGAGCATCCCATATTGGGCATATCGGGAAGGACGCTCGGACAAGTATAGAATCCCATAGTTATATGTCGTAGCCGTTGTTAAACGAACTTCCAAAACTATCGCCCTGTCGGATTACGCTCGGGCAGTCCATTCGGGCTATCAATTCTCCATCTATCCTCATTCCCGTAAACGGGTGCATGAGGAATTGATTGGCGGTGGGGTCGTAGGAGAAATCGGCAAAAACGTTGGTCGGTTTCTCCCAAATTTTCTGAATTTGCAGGTACGGGAGACGGAGAGCATTCAGAACACCCATTATTTGCCCCTTTATTTGCTCTGTGTTGCGTTCATCGTACTCGGGCGATACTTCGGTAAGGTCATACCAAATAACGAGCGAAAACGGGCTTTTTACGAGGTTTTTGTCTTTCGCCCCGAAAGTCTGCGGGTCTCGGAGGTAGAAGAAGGAGAAATTGCCGAGTTCCTCGCACGGCATAATCTGCTCGTACTGCCCGTTCCCGATATAGAGGTTGGCCGACTTGAAGGGCTTTTTGTCCTTCTTGTCAATCAGCGTCTCGCAGATGCCGATGGAATGGTCAAGCCACGGGAATGCCGAGGCAAGGGCCTTCTGAATCGGGAGAACGGCCCTGTCAAACATTTTCGGGTTGGTTTTTGTTACTATCCTATCCATTGATAAAGTCTCTTATTTGTTCAACTACTGCTATTGTTATCTCCTCCATCCGCTCGTCCAAGTCATCGGGTTGCAAGCCCCAAGCCGATGCGTCAAGGTCGTGGGCATATTCGGGCGCACTCTCGTGGTCGGGCCATATTGCCACATAATCGGCCTCTACGTACACCCTCAAACTCTCGTGGGTCTCCCCCGTCTCGTAGTAGGTGTAGTATTTGTCGGGCAGTCCCTTTCTCCTCTTGTGCTTTGCGGTCTTGTCAGAGTAGTAACCAATGTGTTGGCCGTAGATATTCTCCTGCCTGTCATACATATTGTCTTGGTTGGTCTGAACCATCCATTCCTGTATGTCGGCTCGGGAGAAGAACTCTCGCACGGCATTTCCGAGGTCGCACAGGGTCGGCAAATCGTCTGACGGAGGTGCAATCTCGGAAAGGCGTGATATGAGAGCGTCAAGGGCCATTAAATGCTGGTGTATCTCACTCCTTTGTTATGACAAGCCATGCAGATGGGGTCTAACCCCTTCAAGTCAACGGAAAGGGCTTTGAAGGCTCTATCCAACTCGCCCTGCAAGCCTTTGATGCCTTGGCCGTTTCCACTGACCTCGTACATTATGCTATCCCTCTCTGCGTTGAACTGCGTCCTGTTCACGGCCACCTCGGGGTTCATGGCAATCTCCCTCAAAGCATCGGAGGCCACCTGCAACTGAATGAGGTTGGCGAATTGGAACTTCTCTGCTATGAGGGTGTCGGTCACGTCACAGGCCATAGTGAACATGAAATTGAGGCCGTAGTTGTCGGAGGGGGTATAAATGTTCTCCTCAATGTCCCACAGTTCCTCGTCCCAATCGTTCAGAGCAACATAGAACGGGGAAAGGGTGACGAACCTCTGCATCAGTCGGTAGAGTTGGAGGTCTCCCTTGTTGCAAGTGCCACAGGGTTCTCTACTCCAATCACGTCCGAAATTGATGCTCTCCATATAGTCGGGCAGGTCGGCTTGGTTGTACACAATGTACCAAGAGCCTCCTGCATTGGTTTCCTCACTGACGTAGGGCAAAGTCCATCCGAGGTCAAACCAAGCGAATGAACCCTTGTCAGAGGTAATCTCCACTTCCTTGGTGGCGATTGGTTCTACCACGGAAGAATGGAACAGGTACAACTTGACCTTTCCCACGTTTCCGCACATTTGCATGCCAACCTTGTTAATGGTGGTAAGGATGCCATTGGTTCGGGTGGGGGTAATCTCAAACCCTACCAAACGGCCCTTGTTCTCCGTCCGAGCCTCCCTACGTCCAGCCCCGTCAAACAGGGTTCTGCGGTCAACAAGGTTCTTGGTCTCCATGCCAACAATCTTCTCGTTAACAAATCGGATAACGGCCTTCTTGATGCCGCGCTCGGTAGTGGAAGTGAGGTAACGCTCAAAGAAGTCAATCTCCTTCCAATTGGAGGTGTTTTCAAGGGGCTGGGAGTTATTGTCAACGAGGGACTTATAGCCCTTGTTGCCTTGGTGAACCTCTGCGTCCTTCGGATAGACCCTACCCTGCTCGTACAGGGGGAGACGCTCGGCCATGTCCTTGGGCATTACGCCTTTCAATGCCCGAAGGGTAAGGAGGGGGTGAGCCTCTTGGTAGTAGAGACCGCTCTCTGACGTATTGAGGTTGGTGTCCTTCCACCCTACGAGAGTGGAGAATGACTGAACTAATTTGTTAATGTCGTACATAATGCCACAAAGTTAATGAAAAGGGGGTGAAAGTCAATCCCTCCACCCCCCCCAAAAGTTTTACGCAGGTGGGAGACTACTGAGTGTCAGCCTTCTTTGCGATAGCGGCTGCGAGGGTGCGTTTCTCCCAATGGGAGGCGTTCCAAGCCTCGGCAGTGCCGATGTTCGCCTTAGCTGCGTAGAGTTCTCCCTCGTAAATCACGAGAGCGTCCTTGGCATAGGTAGCGGTCTTGTCGTACTCGGGGGCGAGTGCGGAGACGAGGGCTACGAGAGCACCGAGGAGACTACCCATATCGGCAAGGCCAATCTGAGTGCCCTGTTCGCCTGCGGTTGCGGCAAGAGCCTTAAGTTCTGCAAGTGTCATATCCGTAACTTTTAGAGGTTAGGAAATAGCCTTGGTAGGAACGGGTTTGCTCTCGGGGTTGGCCACGTACACGGGCTGGGCGTAGGTGCTACCGCTTGCGATACGACCTGCGATGATAGGATTGGCCTTGGTTGCGATGGCAGAGTTGTAAGCCACGACAAAGGCAACGTCCACGGAGAAACCGTAGTATTCCTTCTTGGCGCAGGTGAGGTCGGCAGTGGCATCACCGCCAATACTGGACTGGTCTCCCACGGCCTCGTAGTAATGGAGACCCACGGGAATGTCAATGTACGGCATAGTGATAATGTCCCACTCGTGGCCAACCTGCGTCTTTGTGCCCATAACGGCCTCGCGGTCATAACGGAACAGGAGGTCAACGTTACCATCCTCAACGGCATAGAAAGTGGCGTAGGTGTTGGAGGCGTTGGTCAGACGGTTTGAGAAATGGAACTGCTTGCCAGCCCACTCAATGCTCTTGTCAACCACGTTGTACTCACCCTTCTCCATAAGTTTACCGAGGAGGCTGCGGACACCAGTGTTACCGATAATGTGAACCTTACCGTAGTAGTCGTTGGCGTTCATCATCGGTTCAATGTCACCGAGAATGTCTTCACGGCTTTCCCAAGGGGCTACGATAACGTCACTGCTCTCGGTGTAAATGAGAGTGTCACCGAACACCTGCGTCTTGTTGGCTGCGAGGGCGGTCAGAGCGGCACTGTCAAGGGCTGCACCGAGGACACGGGCGTATTTGAGGAACTTCTTTTCAATGTCGTTCTGCATATCAATCTCGTTGTTGGAGTACATTGCGGGAACGACAGTGAAACCTACTGCGTAAGTGGCAAAGACCAGTCCGACAAGTGCGGAGGTGTTCTCTGCGTCACTGATAGTACAGGAGCGGACGTTGGACACGCTCACAGTGCCATCATACTTGATGACGGGCATCTGCAAGGTTTTACCCATGCTCTTGATGGCCTGCTCCTTCATTTCGGAGGTGAGGAGGGGGTTCGTCTTACTCTGCTGAACAAAGAAGTCAAAAGCCCCGTACTCGCTCAAACGATGCTCATTCTTATCAAGTTTTTCGTTCTTGATGCGAATGGAATTGAGAACTGTTGCTGCTAAACTCATAATGTTGTGCTTTTGTTTGGTTAAAAATGTGTTTTGCTTTTGTAAGGCTTACCCCTTGCCTTTATTTCATCGGGAGTTCGGAACACTTGTTTTCATCCCACAGTTTGTCGTACTCCGCTTTGTAATTGAGGCTGGTCTTGGCGATGCCCTTCTGTGCGAGCATCTTTTCAATGGCCTCCGATGCCTCAACCTGTGTGGTTACGCCAGCGAGGGAAACCGTAGTTCCACCTCCTGTGGTCTGCTTGCCGCCTGCGCCCTTTGCAGGCTGCTTTTCAAGTATGTCCATACTCTCAAACTCTTTCACGAGGAGTTCCTTGGCGGTGAAAGGATTGAGTTTGTTCTCTGCGTTGTTCAGAGGTGCGCCATTTTCATCGTGGAAAACCAGCACACGAACTCCGTTCCTTTCCTCAAAGGCAGGGAACTTGGCCTTTACGTTGGCCACGGCCTGCTGAATGAGGGTGTTCATCGCTGCCTCGGAGAATCCCTGTTGGAAGGTCAGACCTTCACGGGCACGGGTGAGTTCCTCGTCAATGCGAAGGTTGTTCAGTTCTGTGGCGTGGTCGGCCTTGGCCTTGTCAAACTCTGACTTCATGGCGTTGAACTGCTCCTTGGTGGAATTGAGTTCTGCCTTGGCCTGCTCCAACTGCGATTTGAGAGCCTCGTCACCACCCTTGGAGAGTTTATCTTCAAGGTCGGTAATCTTGGTTTTCAGAGCCTCGTAGTCAGAGAACTTCTCGGCAAAGGCTTTGGTGGCACGTTCAAGGTAAACGTAGGTCTTTTCGTCCCCGTCACGCTTGATGCCCGTAGCCTTCTCAATGGTGGAATCCATCTGACGGTACACCTCACCGAACTTCTGCCCGATAACGGTGTTCTCGTCATTCTCGGAAAGGGTGGCGATTGCGCTAATCTGCTCCTCGGACAAGTCTTTCAGAGCCTCGTTTGCTACGATAGTTTCCTTGGTTAACATAATCTGCCTCCTTCCTTACTTGGTTTCCTTCTTGCCTTCCTTGGGTGCTTTCGGCTCTTTGGGCTGCTTGGGTTCACCACCCTTGTTACCCTCGGCCTTAGCCTTGGCGAGTTCGGCTTTCAGACGCTCAATTTCGGCATCCTTTTCGGAGAGAGGATTTCCCTCCTTCTGTGCGACCTGCTCCTTCAACTTCTGAATTTCAAGGTCTTTCAGCGCGAGCTTCTCCTCTGCGGTCTCAATCTTCACCGAAGAATAGCGGCCATCGGGATGGTGGAGAATCTCTACCGTGTAACCAAGAATTTCAAGGTTACGTTTGAGCACGGTTTCAAACAACTTCGGTTCATCGTGACAGATGCGAGCGGGTTCAAGGACTTTGCCATGAGCGTCCAACTTCGCAATCTTGTAGTGAACCACCTGTTCCTGCCCCTTTGGAACTTCATAATTTTCTCTATGCACGAGAAGGGCTTGCTGCTCTTTGTTCTGCATAATGTAACAGTGTTTGATAAATGGTTTTTATTTTTTCGGAATAGGGGATTGCCGTCCCGAACTCCAATATGTTATCATTCTCTCGCTCGAACTGCTTTACAAAGCCCATAAAGTCTGCTTTAAGGATAAGTTCAGCGTCCGAGAAGAGACCAAGTTCGCGCAAGGCTTTCACCTCGTCCTGCGTCCGATGACGATACGGCTCTAAATCGTTGAGTATCAGCATCCTCTGCAACACCATAGGATTGTGCCTGTAAGTGGTCTCAATCAGTTGGGTGCGAAGGGCATCCAACTCGGCCTCGCTTGCACCCCCCTCCTTGGCTGCGGTATAACGCTTTTGGAGGGTTTCGGGAGTGAGAGTATAGAACTCGTTCCCGTAGTTGATGCTTGCGCTGATAAAGGCACTGCGGTAGCGCAGAAGGCAGATGGTGGTATCTACCCACTCCTGTGCCTCCTCAAAGCCCTGCTTGATGCGATTGAGCACGTTGTCCTTGCTCTCAAAGGTGGCATCCACCTGTTTGTCGGCAAGAGAGGTCTCATTGAGGATGGTGTTGTCCACACCAACACAAGAGTTGACGATTTTGGTTTCAAGCCGTTTGAGTTCCTCAACGTTGTAGTCAAGGCTCTTGCGGTCAACGGTGGTAATATCCACGGGCTTGCGAAGGTCGGGCTGACCCTCCGTAGGGACGGGGACAGTAATGAAACTGCCTGCGCCCATCAGTTGCTTTTTGCCGTGGCAAATCGGGCAGGGCATCGGTGTGCCATCCACACCCGTGACGTACTCACCATTCGGCTTTTGGAGGTAACCCTTGTGACAGGCGTTTCCGTCCTTGTCAATGTAATCACATTCCTCCTCAAAGGCACTATAAATCGGATAACTTGCATAAGTGTCCAAGTGCTTGACACCCAATGATTTGAATAAGTACCAATCCAAGGCAGAAAGTTCCTTGGAAATGGGGCTTTTCTTAATATCGGGGTTGGAGAGTGACAGGGGTTCGCTCCAAAAGAACCGAGAGGGGCAATACCCAAGGTCGTGGGGGTTGTCCGTCAGAAGTTCCCCGAGTTGTCTGTCCTCGTAGGCGAAGGTGCGATAGGAAGTATCGTCAATGGCGATAACAACGTCACCGTTCTTGAAGATAATCCAATTCATGTTCTTCGTCCGAGGATTGACCTCGTAGGAAATAACCTCGCTGATTGGCACGAAGTAGAAGTAGGGCTGGGGATAGCGGTCTCCCTTGTCCTCCAAGGGCATATCCACTACCATCACGCAGTTAATCTCCGTCTGAAAGTACCGCCAAGCCTTCTGTGACCACACGTTAGGCTCGTCCAATACCTCTTGACGATACCACTCCCAATCGTCACGCTCGTGGGTGCGATGGAATTGGTAGTTGAAGGCAGGGTTTCTCCCGTCAAAGATTTTGGATAACAACGTGAAGATACCCTCTGTCAGCGAGTTCGTAGGCAGAGGGAACTTCAAGTTGTTCATGGAGGTAATGTACTTGTCCTCGGGCAACTGCGACTTCACGAAGGCTTTGAACTTCAAGAAGGGCAAGGAATTGACTGCATCAAGGTTGGTGTCCACATGGAACTTAATCCAATCTTGCTGCGCCTTGGCCATGCCAAGTTCACGTTGCTTGGAGGGGTGCAGAACCTCGTCCTTAATCTTTTGCAGGCTTAAACCCATTTTCAGTCAGTTCTAACTTTTCTCCTTTTGCGATTTTCCAGCCTCCGTTGTTGGGCATACGGAGGAGGCGTTCTGCGTGGTCGGGTTCAAACTCCACGACCCTGCCATTCGCCTCTAACTTTACTACTGTCCGTTTCATAGCCTTTACTGATTAGCGTTGGCAAGGTCAGTGAGGGGGTTGAAGTCGGTGGGGGTGATTACCACGGCATCATCACTCCAATTCGGCTGGAATGAGAACGACAGGGCGTTTTCATCGGGAGTGTCCAAACCGTTCAGTCGGAGGTCTCCCACGAACAGAGAGTTGATGGGGATGGGGTACAGGTTCGGGGTGCTTGCGCTATCACCGATACCCATAATCTGACCATCACCGTTGACGAGGTACACACCCACGATTTCGCACATGAGTTTTTTTAGGGCCTTGGCGATACCCTGCTCAATCTGACGGAGAGCGAAGGTCATGTTCACGGGGTTGCGGCCAATCACCTTGGTCACACCACCCACAGTGTCGTTGCCACCACCGAAAGCGATAGCGTCACCGCCATCGGCAGTAGGGGCTTCAACGTAGGGAGTGATAACGGCCTTCGTACCTGCGGTTGCGCTGAAAAGCGCAGTCCAAGAGGCGAGGAGTTTGGCATTTGCCTGTGTCATGGAGTTTTTAGTTGTTCCCGTGGAGAAAATTCTCTGAAAGATGATTTTCTGAATCTGACCGAAGTCTTGCGGGCAAGAGGCATTGGGAACGGATGCAATCGCAGTACCCGCAGGGCAAGAACACGCTGACATAATTTGAATGGTTTTAAATGTTTGTTTGCAATTTGTCCGAGGCTAACCCTTTGCCTTTTTCGGTACAAAGATAATACATTTTTCACAAATCAAAACAATCTTGCAAAAAAATTACCAACTTTTTTCGCGAAATGCTTGGAAATACGAAAAATTCTCCTTACATTTGTCGGCAGAAAGGTTAGCCTAACGGTATCGGCCAGCCCGAGAGAAGAATTAGAGCATCCATCTACTCATGGCATATTTCGCACCTCGGCTCTGATACCGACTACCCGAGAGGGTAGAGAGCCACAAAACGCTCCGAAGGCACTACCTTTCGGGGCTTTTTTGTTGGCCCAAGGACATAGATGCTATTTGACAGAGAGAGTTTCCACGGGTAGGCTCTATAATCCCAACCCAACTTCAAACCTTGCAATTTGCATCGGCATCAAAGAAGTGCAGGCACTGTGCCACTCACATCCTGCGACCTCAAACTAACCGATGGGGCAACCTACGAAAGGCTCAGAAATGAGTAGAGGGGGGCGTTAAGCCACTTGTTGTAACGAGGACAAGAGAACGACTTAACGGGGCAAAATTGTCAAATTCCATAGTTTTTAATGCTTTGGCTCGGGGTAGTTTGAGGGATTAAAAGGGCTCGTTATATATTGATTTTCACATGAAATTTCAACTCTACACAGATGGCGGTTACTCAATGTCGGGAGACTTTGGGGCTTTTGCCTACGTAATCCTCCAAGATGGTGTTCTGCTCCACAAATATGCGGAGAAGATAGAACACGAGACCAACAACAGGGCCGAAATCAAGGCCATTCTCTATGGTGTCAAGGCTCTCCCCAATAATAGCGAGGTGGAGGTTTTCTCCGATAGCCAATATGCCCTCGGTGTGCTTTCGGGCAAATACAAAGCGAAAAAGAATCCCGATTTGGTGGAGAAGTACAAGATGATGGTTGTGGACAAGAACATAAAGGCATCATACACGTGGGTTCGCGGGCACAACGGAAATGCTTGGAATGAGGTGTGCAACCAACTCTGTAACGAGGCCGCAGGCGCAGACCTCAACGTGAGAACGTTCTCCAAGGAAAGGCCAAGTCAGAGGTTGGAGGATATGAGCTACAATGAACTGATAGACCTCTACAAGAGGGTTCGGGCTGAGTTTGAGAGGAGAAACAATGAAATCGAAACGCTAATCAAAGAAGATATGAACTACAAATACCGAAGAATCAATGAGAGCGAAGGTTAAAGCCTTCCTTAACGGCCTCACAAATGACGAGGCGCACCTCTTTTGGCGGTTTCTCCGCACGAAACAATGGTCTGAATGGGTATCTATGAGAGTATCAAACAGAAAAATCGAATAAAAACCAAATAAGCCTGTTTTAACCAGCCTAAACGGAGAGCAAAAGAAGAACATTATCGCCCTCCATTACCATCCCGAGGCCATCAAAGCCCTCGTACATGAACTCAAAGAAGGGATGAAAGAGGACGCTCCCTCCTACAACCTCCTCACAGACGTTGAAGTGTTGGTGCACTGGACACTCAAACGCCTTCCACTTGTTCCACCGCCCGAAAAAAAGCCCGCATCTGACGAATCAGACACGAGCAAGAAAACGGATTAGGTGAAAAAAGCACTACAAAGATAAGTAAAATTTTTCTTTATACAAATAGTCCGTAAAAAATTTGGGCAATCCGTTGTGGACTGCCCTTTTTAATATCGTCAATAACTTTCCGAAGTATTATTTGACGATATGGAGAAAAATGCTTATCTTTGCAACATGAACAATGAAATTTGGAAACCCGTAGTAGGGTATGAGGGGGCTTACGAGGTGAGCAACCTTGGAAACGTCCGCAGTGTGGACAGGTATGTTCTTGGTCAGAGGGGATGCAAGCGTCTCATTCGTGGCGTTCCGCTTGAAAAACACAAGAACTCAACGAACAACTACCTATTGGTCAACCTCTCTTGTGGCAGAGGCCCGAAAAAGCACCTTGTTCATAGGCTCGTGGCCCTTGCGTTTATTCCGAACCCAAACAACCTACCCCAAATTAACCACAAGGACGAAAACCCACACAACAACAGTGTAGAGAACCTTGAATGGTGTGACCAATACTACAACAACCACTACGGAACTGCAAGGGAACGTATTGCTATGACAAGGGGGTTCTCTGTCATTCAGATGGATATGGACGGGAATGAAATTGCTCGCTATTGGTCAGCGAGAGAGGCCGCTCGTGCTATTGGTAAGAGCCAAGCGGCCATCAGCCGAGCCTGTACGGGCGTGTACAAGCAAGCCTATGGGTATTTGTGGAAGTACGGAGACTAATTCTGCCTCCGTATTCCACGCCTCATTTGGTTATACGGTTTAATGTTTCCCGAAAGTATCTCTTTTTCAACCGCTTGCGTCAAACAGTCGGGTGCGTCATCCGTGCTATTCGCCCTAAACGTGCGAAGGAAATGCGTCACCTTGTCATAGAACTTGGGCCATTTCGTTGCCCAATCATTCGGCATGATGACAGACTGCATGACTGCGGAGGCGTTGGTGACAATACGGGTCTCCTTGTTACTATGGTTGAAGAAGGCCACCACCTCTGCCCTCATTTTCTTCTTGATGGTATTGGCGAACTGCTCACCTCCGTTGTTGCTCTCCACCCATACCCTCTGACTGCCTTGGGTGTTAACCATCCTCGGGACGGAGACCTGTGTGACCTCCGTTCCTTCATCGGTCATGGTCACGTCAGTGGGGAGAAGGAAAATCAGAGGCTCAAACTTGTGGGTGCTCTCATTGTAGATAGTGTTGGGAGACCTCCTAATCTCGTAACTGATGGCCACCAAATCGTCCGTTCCCTTGTCTGCCACGTCCACCATCGTGCCCTTGCGAATGAGTGTGCCCCAATCGTTAGGGTCAACATAGGTCTTGAACTCACCATAGAGCCTGCCTTCTGCCGAGGAGGGGTTACCTTGGTACAGGCACTCAAATTGGATGGGGTCAAGGGACTTGGCCGCAAGTAGTTCCTCCAACGAGTGACGCTCGGGCCAAAGGGCCTCGCCCACCTCCCTCGGGTCAACCTCCGTAGGTTCGGACATTTTTATGGCTGGGAAGTTAATTTGTAGCCAAGCGTCCCGAGGGACATTCTCTAACTGCTCAAAGGACTTCAATTCAATTATCTTCTCTCCCGATTTTTCCAATCGGCCAATAATATCGTCCTCGTGCCAACGGGTGAATACGATAATTTCTTGGCTCTTGTTATGTAAACGTGTGCGCACGACTGTGGTGTACCATTTCCACGCCTGTTCACGAATGAGTTTGGAGTTGGCCTCGTTGAAGTCCTTGTACACGTCATCCAGTATGGAAATATCCACAGATTTACCCGTCAGAGAGCCGTTGCGACCAACCGCACGGACAAATCCGCTATGGCCGACAGGCTCGCTTATCTCCGAGTTGCACTGATAGACGTTATCCATCCTCACCTTGCCGTTGTTGAAGTAGGTATCGGGAAAGACCGCCTTGTACGCCTCGCTATTAACAATGCGTTGAATGTCTCGGTTGAAGGTCTTGGCTTGGTCTGTTGAGTATGAGCCGATGACGATTTTGAGGTCGGGGTTCAGCCCCAAGAGGAAGGCTGGGAGAAACCTACTACTCCCTTGGGATTTTCCGCTTTGGGGTGGGACTGATACTATAAGCCTCTTTATCTGCCCATGAGCGAACTTATCCAACACGTCATAATAGACCTTGTGGAAGTTGGTTATCTCCATCTTGGGCATCATGTAGCGGGCAAAGGTAATAAGCCTCTGCCTTGCCACGAACCTAACCACGCTTTCGGGGTTGGATTGGATTGCTTGCAGGGTTTTCTTGTCCATTAAATGAGAAACCAAAGGAAAATCCAGCACAGGACACCAAGGATGCCGTAGAGCCACTCGGGTTTGTCGCAAGGGTCATCCATATCCACGTCCTTGGTCTGCTCGCGCTTGTAGCCCAACCGATACAGGACGTTGTGAACCGTCCATTCCATACCAAGGGAGAAATGGGAGCGGTCATCAAAGACAAGGGTGTTCTTACCATCCTTCTCCTCAATCTCATTGAGAGCGGAGAATATCTTGCACCTACGAATCTTGTAGGAATCGTTCACGTGAACGTTGTAGAGAGTAACTGAATAGTCCATGTTATTGTTCATCTATTGTTATGTTCCTTTTGTGCTCGTCCTGCATCTTGTCAGCGAGTTCCGACAGGGTGGAGAGGTCAACGTTGTTGAACTGATAGGCCACGACAGTGTTCTGCGGAACGTCATTACCCTTGCCGATGCCCAGCAAGTCCATCCTCTGACGTTGAAGGTGGAGGAGCGTTTCAAGATAACGGGGGTCTCCTGCCATGCCGCCCCTCTCCTCGTACATTTGGTCTATCTCCTCTGCGGTCATGCCACGTTTCATCAGCGAGGCATACTCATTCGGACGAGGGAGTTTGGACTTCTCGAAGTTTTGGAGAACTATCCTCTCAATCTCCTCCAACCTCGCAAGGTCTTTGGCGATATAGGCATCTATATTCTCCATGTTCTCCCTTTTCCACTCTATCAGAACCTCCTGCACGTCCTTATACACCTGCTGGAAGGCAATATGGTAGCCCTTCTTCTCGGACAGGGCCTGCGCAATCTCACGATAGGTCTTGCCCTTGGCTAACTCGGCCACGGCATACCACACGTCCTGCTCCCTATCCAACTCCGTCCTGTGTCCTTGGCCTCCAACAATCAGTTGGGAGCGAGTAGCCCTCTCGGGGATTTGTTTATTGTTCATAGTATAACCCTTTTACTTTCGGGCAAAGTTACAAATCAGAATAAGAAAATGCAAATTTTTCTTGCTTTTTTCCGATATTTTACTTACATTTGCCGAGGATTAAAGGAAAAAGCCATGACAGACACACAGAAAACCAATGTTGCGCTCTGCGCACTTCTGCTCCTCCTGCTTTTCTTTGCAGGTACAGGTGCATCCGTAGGTTACTTCTTCGGCTATGGTAACGGCTACAACAAAGCGGTTGCGGAATCTGCGGAATCTGCGGAAATGAAGAAGGACACCCTCTCAGACTACCAAATCCTCCAACTCGCCCTCATTTACACCGAATCCGAGGGGAATCCGCTCGCGGTGGGGAAATCCGGGGACTGGGGTTTGCTACAAATCACCCCTGTGTACGTTGACGAGGTGAGGAGAATAACCAAAGACACCTCTTACTGCCATACTGACGCATTCAACCCCGAAAAGGCCCTCGAAATGTTCAGCATCGTGCAGGACTACCACAATCCCGAGCATGACGTGGATGCAGGAATACGCCTGCACAATCGCGCCCCTTGGTATAGTCAGAAGGTTCTGAGAAACATCCAACGCATCAAGCAATATGAAGAATACCGTAACCTTGTCCAAAAATGACCTCGAAAAGGTTAAGACAGACATGTTCTACGCAGGCTATGCGGCAGGAGCGGCCAAGTTAGACCTCTCGGAAAAAGACCTGCTCGAAATCAGCCTCAACCTCACGCGGGCCGCGAAGATAGTGGAGAAAACCAATCCCAAACTCGCAGATTGGCTCAAATTCGTTAACAGGAAGGCAATAGCCCTCGTAAACAAGGAGAAATAACAATATGCACCCTTTCGACACCCTCTTGGAGAAAGCAAAGAAAGCCCTCTTTAACTGGTCTTGGAACAACCCTATGGAAACCCAAGTCAAGGCTATGGCCGAACTCGGGGATGCCATACAGGACGTAGAGGCACTCGCACCTCGCAAGGAGACCTTCATTGTCGGAGGGGAGGTCATAATGTACAAACCGAAGGAGAAGAAACGCCACGGAGACCGACAGAAATTCAGAATCTATCGCGGTTTCGTTGGGAAGAACCTCTATATCTTCCTCGAAATCCATACCCTAACCGCCCAGCCGTACCGATACGCCTACACGGACATACTGCGCAGAATTAACGGCCTGTTCCTGTTGGAGAACACCATAGGGATGCCGTTGGAGGTTTGGGCCATGACTTCAAACGCCAT
>Ga0255346_1001719_pt1 | contig 29509 bp, 23 predicted proteins | sample wastewater_treat_FD_194410 | JGI IMG/M metagenome (GOLD analysis project Ga0255346, IMG submission 194410) | Wastewater microbial communities from Lulu Island WWTP, Vancouver, Canada - plant22 | ecosystem: Engineered > WWTP > Wastewater > Unclassified | place: Canada: Vancouver, British Columbia...
GGGGTCGGACCGACGAATCGAGGCAATGGGTGGATCATCCGCTTTGGAACCGTTGAGGGACGAAATGGACGCATCCCAGAAAAGCTCACCATCGCCCTGCGAAGAGGACTCGGCAGTGGGCAGTGCCGATGGTGTTGGGCACCTGATATTCTCCGGCTGTGACTCCATTCGCGCCATGGGGGAGGCCCTGCGCCGGGCGAAAACCACCCCCGGAAGCGGCGGGATCGGGCATGAGGGATTATCGAACCGGGATGACGCCCGGGTCATCCGCCGGTTGCTGGTGGTGGATGACGAAGAGTCCTATCGCATGCTGCTCAAGAACATGGGCGAGCACTTCGGCATCACCTGTGAGGCCGCCGCCGGTGCTCAGGAAGCCCTGGAAATGCTTCGCCGGAGCGCCTTCGACCTGGTACTCTCGGATATCAGGATGCGCGGCATGGACGGCCTGACGCTCATGCGGCAAGCTCAGAAGGAGTTCCCACAGCTCGACTTCATCATCATGACCGGGTTTGCGCCGGACTATTCCTACTCGGAGATCATTGCTGCCGGGGCCGCGGATTTCATTGCCAAGCCCTTTCAGGTTGGCGAGCTCGAGGCCAAACTGGACAGGATCACGCGGGAAAAACTGGTCCTCCGTCAACTCCAGGAAACCTTGATGGAAATCGTGGAAGTCCTGACCTCGGCCCTGGAAATCCGCGATCCTTATACGGCCGGCCACCAGCGCCGGGTTGCCCGGCTCGCTCAAGCCATAGCCGCGGAAATGGGGCTGCCGGAACCGACCCTGACAGCTATCCGCATGACCGGACTGGTCCATGATATCGGCAAGATCTCGGTGCCCTCACAGATCCTCTCCAAACCGAATCAGCTCAAGCTGGCAGAAATCGGCCTCATTCGTCAGCATTCGGAGGTGGGCTATGAAATCCTCCGGAAGGCCCACTTCCCGTGGCCCATCGCCCGCATCGTCCACCAGCACCATGAGCGCCTGGACGGTTCGGGTTATCCGCAGCAGCTCACGGAGGAAAACATCCTCCTCGAAGCAAAAATCCTGGCCGTCGCAGACGTGGTTGAAGCCATGAGCTCGCATCGACCGTATCGGCCAGCCATCGGTCTGGCGACGGCCCTGGAGGAAATCGGCCGACACCAGGGGCGATTGTACGATCGAGGCGTGGTCCAGGCTTGTCTCCGGCTTTTCTGGGAGAAACAATACCAGTTTGAATAGGAGCCTGTCTCGAAAAGCTGCGGGTTGCGACAGGCTAATGATTCATGATAACTACAGGGTTGAACTCTTTGACGTAATCCCGGCGTTGACGCAGGATGTGCCCTTGGCCAAGGTCTTGATCATCGATGACGATCCCGAGTTCTCCCAGATGTTCTGCCGGATGGCGGAGCGACTGGGACATACGGCCGCATCGGCCCAGCGGCTTGGCGACGGCCTCCAAAAGGTCAGCAGGGAAACCTTCGACGTCGTCTTCCTCGACGTTCGGATGCCGGACGGCGACGGTCTGGTGGACGGACTGCCTCAAATCCGAGAGGCCCCGTCCTGCCCGGAAGTGATCATCATTACCGGGTTTGGAAGCCAGGACGGGGCCGAGCTCGCCATCTGCAGCGGCGCCTGGGACTACCTGGAAAAGCCCGCCTCCCTGGAACGAATGATGCTGGCGCTCCGCAGGGCATCCCAGTACCGTGAGGCCAAGGTCTGCCGGAATACGGCCATGGCGCTCAAGCGTGGCAACATTGTCGGCAACAGTCCCGGTTTGGCTCGATGCCTGGACCTCGTGGCGCAGGCGGCAGGGAGCGACGTCAACGTCCTCATCAAGGGCGAGACCGGTACCGGCAAGGAACTCATTGCCGCCGCCATCCATGAGAACAGTCCTCGGGCCGCGGGGAACTTTGTGGTGGTCGACTGTGCGGCTTTGCCCGAGTCTCTCATTGAGTCCATGCTGTTCGGCCACTGCCGGGGGGCTTTCACCGGTGCAACTCATGATCGGGTCGGGTTGATCAAACAGGCCGATGGCGGCACCCTGCTGCTGGATGAAGTGGGAGAGCTGCCCTTTGCCTTGCAGAAGGCGTTTCTCAGGGTACTCCAGGAACGGCGGTTCCGGCCCGTTGGCTCGAGCCGGGAAATCAACAGCAACTTTCGCCTCATTGCCGCCAGTAACCGCGACCTCTTCAAACTGGTCAAGGCCGGGAACTTTCGAGAGGACCTCTTTTTTCGCCTGCAGACGATCACGATCGTCGTGCCGCCGCTACGCACCAGACTCGAAGACATCCGTGATTTGGTGCTGCATCATGTCCACCGCATTTGCAGCTATTGCCGGATCGACAGCAAAGGCATTTCCCCCGATTTCATTGAAGCCCTGGAAAGCTATGAATGGCCCGGCAACGTGCGGGAGTTGATCCACGTGATCGAACGGACCATCACCCTCACCCGCGATGAACCGACCCTCTATGCCTGCCACCTGCCCCTTTACATCCGGGTGAAGGCCGCGCGAAGCTCTGTGTCTCATACCTCACCAGCCTTGGAAGGGGGCGACTCACCGCCGACGCCGGGGCCAGCGGACACTTCGGGGAACCCTCCCCTCACCACGCTCCAGCAGGTCCGAGAGAGCGCCGAGCGCCAGTACCTGGCGGACCTCATCGGCTCGGTCGGACGTGACATCGACCAATGCTGCCGGCTCTCCGGGCTCTCCCGCGCAAGGTTCTATCAACTCTTGAAGAAATACGAGTTGTAGGGGCCGGAGCCGGTTTCGGTGCGGGTCCGAGCCATGCCGGAAGTGCGCCATTTGGACCGAGATGGGGGCCGGGAAACTCCGAAAGACGTGGGTGGTTCGCCCCGGCCTGCCGCCGGCGCTGTCCACTTTATTAGACTGTCGCCAACCGTTGCCCCGTATGGAGTGACTCCTGCTTGTCCAATATCCGAACGTGCTGTGTCTCGTTTGTTGGACTGGTCGGCTTTCCACCGGTACGGTGCTGCTCGATGTTCTGCTCCGGCACCCGTCATGAATGAATTTCCGGCAAATCCCGAACTACCCGCCTGCTGCAAGGGACTGGGGTGAGGGAGTTGCCGGCTCACTCACTGGCATGGAATATGCTTTGCAGCGGGTATAAGGGTTGTGTCTGCTATGGAAGAAAAGGTTTTTGCGATGCATACGATCATTTTCTTTGTGCCCTCCGAAACGCCCTGGTTGAGGCAACTCATGGATGAAGCTGCCCGCCGCCTGCCCCAGGATACGATGGCCGTCTGTCAAACTGCCGAAGAGCTTATCGAATCGGTTCTGACAAGCTTTTCGGGAGCAACCACCGTCGTCCTGGCAATGCTGACTCACCACGATCTTGCCGTGGCCGTATCACTCAAGGGGATGCTCAAGAGCGTCCGCAACCTGCTCATCTTGCCCGATGACAGCAGTGAAGCCTTGAACCAGGCCTTGTCCCTGCAGTGTTGTTACCATACGAGTGCGAACCAAAATTTGCATGAGGTGGTGGCGGTTTTGGAAAAGATCTCAAAGTATCGGGAGCATAGCCTGGGTGGCCCGGGGCACGACCTGGTCCAGAGGATTTGAGGGCAGCAGCCAGCCAGCTTGCAGCTTTGCAGTCATGGCTCGGGCAAGAGGTGCAGCAGGGGCCATTGGGAGATCGGGGCGGCATGAGCGCGGCAGCATGCCGACTTTCGGTAGAGGCAGTTGTCATGGAATACCGTGACCATGGGCAGGAGCCACCAGCCGGGGTCCCACGTAAAGTGCTGGTGATGGACGATGATCGGATGTTTTGCGAAATGGCGGCCGAACTGCTCCAGTATCTCGGCTGCGAGCTGGTGGCGCCCGCCCGCGGCGGGGAGGAGATCATCAACGACTTGATCCAGCTTGATCCGGGAGTTAAAGCGATCGTCACCAGCGGTTACGGCAGCGATCCCGTCATGGTAGATCATGCCGCTTTCGGGTTTGGGGGAGCATTGCGCAAACCGTTCCGGGTGGCCGAGCTGAAACTGCTGCTCCGACGGGCCGCTGCTTTGCTGCCCGCTGCCCCAGGGGGTTGCAGGTGGCCTTGAGCCCCTCCGGCACTCTGAGATGAGTTGCCGGCGGACAATCCGGACGGGGTCAGGATCTTCTTACCGGAGGTGGTCAGACGGGAATTATCAGACAGAGACCGGCACGGTGTTGAGGCGACAGTGAGGACACGGGCAGTGGCGCGGATTCTGATAGTCGATGATGAGAAAGACCCTGCAAAGGCCTTCGCGGAATGCCTTGAAGAAGTGGGCTACTCCGTGGAAACGGCCGGGAACGTTCCTGACGCGCAGCGCAAGCTTCATCAGCAAACCTTTGACGCCGTAGTACTGGACCTCCATCTGCCGGAAGTACCGGGGATGGAATTGCTGAAGGAGTTGCGAGTCCAGGCTGTCACAACCCCGGTGATCATCGTCACGGGCTGGCCGACCGTGGCAACGGCAGCAGAGGCCGTTCGGCTGGGCGCTCACGATTACCTGGTGAAACCGTTCCAGAAAGCCGCTCTGCAGCATGCCGTCGAGCGGGCCGTCAACTTCGGGGGGCTCCTCGAGGGAAAAAAGCGGCTGGAAGCCGCCAATGAGGAATACCGGAACCGGCTTGAACTCCTGGTGGAAGAGCGGACCCGTTCGCTCCGGGAGAGTCAGCTCTTCTACCATTCCCTGGTGGAGAACCTTCCGCAGTGTATCTTTCGCAAGGATCTTCAATGCTGCTACACGTTTGTGAACCAGCAGTTCTGCGCAAGCCTGGGCAGGAGTTCCGCCGAAATCCTGGGCAAGACCAGTCGGGATCTTTTTCCTGCTGCGCTGGCGGATCGGTACGAAGCCGCCGACACCTTCGTAATGGGTTCCGGTGGCATAGTGGAGCGGGAGGAACTCTATCCCGGCTTGAACGGTGAGCTGCGCCGCATTCATCTGATGAAGACTCCGCTCTTCGATACCGATCAGGGGCTGGTCGGCCTCCAGGGGATCTTCTGGGACGTCACCGAACGGTGGCAGGCCGAACAGGCGCTCCGGGCAGCCGAGAGCAGATACCGCAACCTGTTCGAAAACGCCGTAGAGGGTATCTTTCAGACCACCGCCGAGGGCCGCATCATCCTCGCCAACCCGGCTCTGGCCAGGATGTTCGGTTATGCCTCCGCCGGAGAACTGATGGGGGCGGTCTCATCGGTTGCAGACCAATTGTATCTGAATCCGGAAGATCGGCGTGCGTTCCAGCGCTTGATCGCGAAGCGGGGAGAGGTGAGGGATTTCGAAGTCAGGCAGCGCAAGCAAAACGGCTCGGTCTTCTGGGCGAGTTTCAATGCCTACCCCGTCCACAACGACAACGGTGAATTGTTCTATTACGAAGGACGCGTTGAGGACATCACCGCCCGCAAAGAGGGTGAAGAGGCCCTGAGACGCTACCAGCTTCTCTCCAGGCATGCGCACGATATCATCCTCTTCATTGCGTCCGACGGTCGGCTTCTCGAAGCCAATGAAGCGGCACTCAAGGCCTACGGCTATACCCCGGAAGAGATGCTCACCCTGAAGATTCATGATCTGCGTGCCCGTCACGTCCGGCAGCAAACGGATGATCTGATTGCCAGGGCCTTCGCTGAAGGTTTTGCCATCGAAACGGAGCATCAGCGCAAAGACGGTACGACGTTTCCCGTCGAGGCGAGTTCCCGCGGCGTCGAAACCGGGGGAGAAAGAGTGCTGCTGAGCGTCATCCGCGATATCACCTCGCGCAAGCAGGCCGAGGCCGAGCGCATCAGGTTGGAAGCCCGCCTTCGCCAGGCGGAGAAGATGGAAGCCATTGGCACGCTCGCCGGCGGCATCGCCCACGATTTCAACAACATCCTGGGGATCATCATGGGCTATGCCGAGATTGCGGGTTTGACCCTGGCCGAGAATTCCCCGGAGAAGGCAAGCCTCGAGGAAGTGATAAAAGCCGCTCACCGCGCCAAGGACCTCGTGAAGCAGATTCTCACCTTCAGCCGCAAGGATGGACGCGAGCAAATGGCGGTGCAGTTGGGCACGGTTATCAGGGAAGCGATGAAGCTCATTCGGGCCTCCCTGCCGAAAACCATCGAGGTCCGCCAGGAAATAACCGTGACGCCGGGTGACGACCTGGTCATGGCTGATTCGACCCAGATTCACCAGCTCCTGATGAACCTCTCTGCCAACGCGGCTCATGCCATGCGCGAAAAGGGGGGTACGCTGACGGTGAGCCTTTCGCCCCATCATGTCGCTCCCCTGGATGTGACTGAGACGCCAGAGCTTGCGCCGGGTGACTATCTGAGACTGGCCGTTGAAGACACCGGGCATGGCATGCATCGGAAGATCCTGGGCCACATTTTCAACCCATACTTCACCACCAAGGCCCCTGGTGAGGGCACCGGCCTGGGCCTGGCCGTAGTCCACGGCATTGTCAGGGATCACCACGGCGCGATTACGGTCCGCAGCAAACCCGGGAAGGGTACGCTGTTTCATCTCCACTTTCCCCGCCTCACTTCTGCCGTCAGTGAAATGCAGACCATGCCCGAGCAGTTTCCCAGGGGACAGGAGCGAATCCTGCTGGTGGACGATGAAGAGCTTCTTGCCAGGGCTCTCACCCAATTGCTGGAAAGGCTGGGATACCGGGTGACCGCCAGCTTCAGCAGCATCGAAGCCCTGGACTGTTTTCGCCAGACGCCCCTGGACTTCGACCTGGTCATCACCGATTTCACCATGCCTCATATGACGGGCCTCGATTTGGCCAAGAACATCAAAAACCTGCGAAGCGATATTCCCATCATTCTGAGCAGCGGCTACAGCGAGCAGATCAGCAGGGAAGCGATGGCCAGGTGCGGCATCGCCGCGCTCTTGATGAAACCGGTGAGCCTCAGGAGCATGGCCGGATTGATCCGCAGGGTGGTTGAGCAGGGCTAGGGGAGGGTCTTGCTCGAGCTCAGGAGGCATTCTCCTCCAGCGGTTTTGCATGCTTTCCCGCAAACTCCGGGAAGTGCCTGCTCATGCAGTCGGGGCATATGCCATGGCTGAACCTGGCTTCCGAGTGAGAGGCCACATAGTCTTCCACCTGGCGCCAGTAGTTGCGGTCGTCTCGGATTTTCTTACAGTAGCTGCAGATCGGAAGAATCCCCTCGAGGGTTCTGACCTGCTCCAGGGCCTGCTCCAGTTCGCGAATCTTCTCAGCCAGCCGGTTCTGGAGGCCGATCAGGCGAGAACCGACCTCGAGTCGGGCCAGCAGTTCGCCGGGGTCCAACGGTTTAACCAGGTAGTCATCGGCGCCGGTTCTCAAACCTTCTATGATGTCGCTACTCCCACTGCGGGTGGTCAGCATGATGAGATAGGGAGGCCGGTCGGTCGGCACGGCCCGGACCCGCCGGACCAGTTCGACGCCGTCCAGGCCGGGCATCATCCAGTCCAGTAAGGCAAGTTTCGGCGCATCTGGCTGCTGCAGCAGCTCCCAGGCCTGGAAACCGTCACAAGCCGCCACCACCTCATGGCCTGCCTTCCGCAATATGGCCGTCAGAAGAAGCCGCGACGTGGGATCGTCTTCGACGATCAGGACCGGGAACCGGGAACTGGGGCTTGCAACCCCTTGATCGAAGCCTCGGGGCGGGGGAGCACCGACCGGAGATTCGCATTTGGCGCAGGGGTTATCGGGCCGTGGGGTGTTCATTGCTTTATCTTGTTTCGAGTTTCAATTCTGCTGCCAGTGCCCGGCGTTGCTTCGCCAGTTCTTGAAAGAGCGCCGACACAGCTTTCAGGTCGCCCGTCGTCGCGTTCTTTTCCATCTCCCAGGCCACCTCGCAAAGGGCCTCGCCGCCAATGCTGGCGGCCGCACCCCTGATGGTGTGGGCCTTCTGCGCCACCCCGAGAGAGTCGCCGGTTTCGATACAGGCCTGCAGAGCCTCCATTTGAACCGGGAGCTCTGCGAGGAAGGTGCTGATTACCAGTTTCAGCAACTCCTCATCCCCCATGACCCGGCTGACCAGGCCCGTCCTGTCGAAGACCGGCACGGGGGCGGCGCACTCGGCATTCGAAAGCCGCAAATGACCGTCCAGCCCGCTTCCCTCTTGAGCCTCCGGTTTCAAGCCATCGGATTCATGCTCCATCCCACCACTCCCCAGGTTCAAGTTGCCGGTTTTTATGGGAAGCCATTTTGCAAGCATCGCTGCCAGGGTATTGAGATCGATCGGTTTGGCCAGATAGTCGTTCATGCCCGCCTGAAGGCATTCTTCCCGGTCTCCCGCCATGGTGCGGGCGGTCATGGCGATGACCGGGATGGTGACGTCAAGGACAGTCGAGTCGGCATTCCGGATGCGGCGGGTGGCCTCGAAGCCGTCCATCTCCGGCATGTGGCAATCCATCAGCACGAGGTCATAGGGGATGGTGCGCAACGCTTCGAGGGCTTCCTGGCCGTTGGCCGCCACCTCGACCCGGCAGCCGAGCTTCTTGAGCAGGGCCACCGCGACCTGCTGGTTGGTGATATTGTCCTCGATGAGGAGGATGCGCGCCCCTTGCAGGCGGGCCTCGGCGACGGTATGGCGCGTGATGAGCGGTTGAGGGGTGGTCTCGGTGCCACGGGTCTTTCTTCCCAGTGCCAAAGCCAGGGCATCGTGCAGCTGTTCCTGACGAATGGGCTTGGTGAGGTAGGTGGCGAAGCCAAGGCCTGCAAGGCGGCGGGCATCACCCCGCTGCCCCAGGGAGGTCATCATGATCAGGACCGTGTCTCGAACCCCCGGGTCGGCCTTGATCAAACGTCCCAGCTCTTCGCCATCAATCTCCGGCATCTGCATGTCGAGCAGGGCAACCTGGTAGGGATCTCCGCTTCGCGCAGCCGTCCGGAGCAGCGACAGCGCCGACCTGGGATCGCTTGTCTCGTCGATGCGGCAACCCCAGGAACGGGCCAGGGTGGTCGCCAACAGGCGGTTGGTGGGGTGATCGTCGACCACCAGCACCCGCACGTTGGTCAGATCAGCCAGGGCCGACAGATGACGGGCGTCTGGGGGCTGTTTTCCGAAGATGGCGGCGAAGCTGAAGATGGACCCTTCCCCTTCGCGGCTCTCGACCGCAATCTGCCCTCCCATCAGTTCCACCAGCTGCTTGGAGATGGAGAGTCCCAGGCCGGTGCCCCCGTACCTGCGGGTGGTCGAGCCATCCACCTGGGTAAAGGGCGAGAAGAGCGTGCCGATGCGGTCATCCGGGATCCCGATGCCCGTATCCGAGATCGTGAAGCGCACCATGGCTTGTTGGTCGTCCTCGTTTGCCAGGCCGGCCCGAATGACAACTTCCCCCTCATGGGTGAACTTCACGGCATTCCCGCCGAGATTGACGAGGACCTGCCGCAATCGACCCGGGTCGCCACGCAGCCACAACGGCGTCGCCGGATCGATCATACAGACCAGCTCCAAGCCTTTCTCCTCGGCTTTCAGAGCCAGCAGCTCGGCCGCATCCTCCAGGGTGGCGCGCAGGTTGAAGTCGAGGACTTCGAGCTCCAGTTTGCGGGCTTCGATTTTTGAAAAATCGAGAATATCGTTGATCACCCTGAGGAGCGCCTCACCGCTGGAGCGGACAAGCTGGGCATACTGGCGCTGTTCGGCGGTGAGTTCGGTATCGAGCAGCAGACCGCTCATGCCGATCACCCCGTTCATCGGGGTGCGGATCTCGTGGCTCATGTTGGCCAGGAATTCGCTCTTCGCCTGGTTGGCAAGCTCGGCCTGCAAGGCCATTTCATCGGCCCGCGCAATGGCCTGTTCGAGTTGTGCGTTGGTGGCGACCAACTCATTTTGAGCCTGCCGCCGCTCGGTGATATCCCGCAGGATGCCGATGGCATGCCACTCCCCGTGCAACAGCAGGGACGACAGGGAAATCTCGACCGGGAACTCTCCACCGCCCTTGCGCAGGGCTGGCAGTTCCAGCATGATCCCCACGGCAGGACCGCTCCCGGTGCGTCGGAACTCGGCGAATCCCACAGCGTGGGCTTCATGAAACCGAACGGGGGCGAGCAACTGGTGAAGGTCCCGGCCCAGGACTTCCTCCGTATCATAGCCAAACATCCTTACCGCGGCGTCATTCCAAAGGATAATCCGTCCCTGGGAATCGATCATGATGATGGCGTCCTGAGCCGCTTTCAGCACTTGATTGAGCTTGTTCTCACTTTCCTGCAGGTGCGTTTCCGCCTGTTTCCGCTGGGTCACATCCCGGATGGATTCCACCGCGCCCACCACCTCACCCACGGCATTGTAGAGCCTCGCCGCGGTACCGGACAGATAGGCCGCGGCGCCATGATCCAACCGGGGGATGAAGGCGTCCGCCCAAAGCAGATCGTCGTTTCGCCGGATCTCGTAATACCCCAGCTGTTCGATCTCCTCCGACGACCGCAGGGCGTAGTCGATCAGGAGCGGGCGGCGCTCACCGTAGAAGGGGATGGCGTATTCATATTCACCCTTGCCCAGCATCTCTTCCTTGGAACAACCGGTCATGGCTTCCATCGCCCTGTTCCAGACAATGATTTTGCCGTCGAGATCGACCATGAAGGTTGCATCCGGGAGGAATTCGATCATGTCGTTCAGGCGTCTGACCGCATCCCTCATCGCCTGTTCCGCCTTCTCCCGCAGGGTGATATCCCGGATCGATCCCTGGAAGCCGATGACCCGCTCCGCGCGATCCCGCCTGGCCATTGCCGTCACCAGGGCAAAGATGCTGGTGCCATCCTTCCTCTTCAAGTGCACCGGCTGCTCCCGGATGAGTCCTTTTTCCCGGATCAGAGCCAACTGAGCGTCACACTCGGCGGGGACGGCAAAAATCTCCGTGATCCTGACTCCGAGGAGTTCTTCCCGGTTCTGGTAGCCGAAAAAGGCCGGGGCCGCATCATTGAAGTCAATGAAAGTGCCCTCTACCGAGGTGATGAAGGCGCAGCCCTGATAAGTGGCAAAATACCCCCGATAGATCTCCCGGTTTTCCTGCAATTCGGCGGTTCGAGCACGGAGCTGGGCTCCAAAGTCGGCCCGATATCGGATGAGCTTGACCGTGAGGGCGATCAGCAGCACCGACAAGAGCAGTAAGGCGAGGTCGTAAAGATCGAACACAGCATTCATAAAGCCACTACCCCGTAAGGTCCTGCCCCGGACTCCAAGTTTCCTTCCGGTCTCACCAGGGGACGCCGCCGGGATGACAGCGAACCCGTTGGCCCGGCAACCGCCGCACCAATCCGCTCATTGCTCGCCGAACAGTTTCTCGTATTCGGCAATGAGGGCCTGGTATTCTCTGCTGATCCTGGCCATCTTCTCGTTCACCCTGGTCAATTCGAGAGTGGCCCTTTCGCACTTGAGGCAAAGTTCGCCGCGTTCCTTTTTCAGAAGCTCATTTTGCTTCGCAAGCTGATTCAGGATCTTCGTGAGTCGTTCGATCTCCTGCACCCGGCCTCGCAGCTGGAGGTTTTCTCGATGCAACGTCTCCGCCCGTCGCAGCTGCTTCCGCAGAAGCTGCTTCTCGGCCGCTTCCTGCTGAAAGGCCTGCTCTTTGAGGCGGTTTTCCCTGGCCAGCTCGCGCTTTTCGTTTTTGAGGCGGATGCAGGTGCGGAACAGGTGGGCACTGGCAGGGGTTTCCTCGGAGAATTGCAGCTGTTCTTGTCGCTCCTCGACGGTCTCCTCGAGCCGGGTATTCTGAGCTCTGATTCTGGTTGTGATGGCCTCGATGCTCCCCCCTGCAGCTCCTTCCGGGGCTGACAGGCAGCGTTGGAGCTGATCTCCGGCTTCGTACAGGCTGCGGAGGTTGGCATTGTCTTCGGTGAGCCGCTCGATCCTCTCCAGAAGATCTTCTTCGACGCCGGCAGGACCCTTGACATGGTCCAGCAGGCTCTGCCGCTCCTCTAACTCATCATGCAGTTCCAGGCTGCTATCAATGAGTTCCGCAGCCGCCTCAATCCGCTCTCCTGCGGTGCCGGACCTGAGTTTCCGAAATGCTGCGTACTGCTGTTCAAGATCACGTTTGAGCTGACTGTTCTGCTCCGTCAGGTTTTCCATCATGGCCACCAGTTCCTGTTGTCTCGGCTGGTCGGCGGTAAAGGATCGCAGCAGCTTACCCTGATAATCGACTTTGGAGGTGAGCAGGTTGTTCTTGGCTTTCAAAGAATGGACCACTGCCTGCAAGTCAGCCAGCTGCTTGCCCTTTTTTCGAGCCACCAGGAGCTGCTGGCGCTGATCGCGCATCAGACTCTGGAGACCTTCGAGCTCCTTTTCGAGAGCCAGCTCCCGTTCGGTGACCACCCCTTTCTGGACGTAGTGTTTCTGGAGCGCTTTGATCTTGTGTTGCAGGGTCAAATTTTCCCAGGTGAGGCGCTCCACCTCTTCGATGGGATCCAGCCCGCGAGCGTCGTCCTTGCAGGCGAGCACGGAGGCAATCTGCTCCTGGAACAGGACGAGCATGGCGGCGGATTCCGGCCCGAGAAAGCCGATTTCAGCAAGTTTGCTGAAGCGGAATAACAGTTCCTCGGAAGCCAGTGCCAACAAGGCCCGCAGGGATTGCTCCTTCTCGATTTTGGGCTTTAGATTCGGGCTGAGCTCCAGGGTTTCTTTGAGGACCGCCATTTTCTGGGTGACCATCGATGCTCGGGCAAGGGTTGCCGAAGGTGCTTCCAGGTTCGCGCCAGGCTGCGGCGCTCCGCCGTGCTGTTCCGACACCCGACCGTCGGCCGCCCGTCTCCGGCCAGCCGCTGGCTCGCTTCGAAACCAGCCAGCAACCCTGGTTACCGCAGTCCTGATGAGACCCTCTCGCGGCTCCGCTCTCAAGCGGCCTCCTTTCATAATGGTCCCTGAACCGGAACTTATTGTTCGTTGATTTCGCTGAATCTTTCCCTGCTTTGCCGGAGCAGCTCACCAGCTTTTGACAATTTGCCGACCTTTTCCGAAAGAAGTTCTTCCATCTGCCTCTTGGCGTGGCGCAGCTCCTCGGCGATGCGTTCCTTTTCTTCAATCTGCTGCTGCAACAGGCGGTTCGTGCGGTTCAGTTCGGCATTGGCGTTTTCGAGTTGCCGAAAGAGCTGCTTTTCTCGCTCGATCCGCTCCAACTTGGACTGCAGTTTGCCCATTTCGAACGGTTTCACCACAAAGTCGGCAGCCCCGGCGGCAATGATGTCGCAATACGAATAGTCAGCAGCATAGCCGGTCATGATGATGAATTCGAGGCCCGGATGGAGGCTTTTGGATTCCTTCATGAGGACAATGCCATCCTTGCCCTCCATGCGGACATCCGAGATGACCAAATGATAGGTTTTCTCGGCCAGACAGCGGGCGGCGTCTTCAGCATCAACGGCCGTCGCCGCCTCATAGCCCAGCTTGGTGAGATACTGGGACAGCATCGACCGGTATTCCTCCTGGTCGTCTACCACCAGAATAGTCTTGATCAGCCGGTTGCTCATAACCTGCCTTCCTCTCCGTCCAAAACCCGGCGAACGCTCTTTGCCAGCGCCACCCGGTTGAGCGGTTTCATGATAAATTCACGAATCCCGGCAGCCCTGGCTTCCGCCTCATTGATGCCGTCGGGACGGCCCGTGTAGAGGATGACGGGCAGGCCCGGGCGTAAGACAAGCAATTCCCTTGCCAGATTGGTGCCGGTCATGTGCGGCATGGTGTAATCCGTAATAACGAGATCGAAGGCCTCCGGTTGATGGCGGAAGAGCTCCAGGGCCTGAACGCTGCCCAAGGCCTCGGTGACCCGGTAGCCGAGGGTTTCCAGCATTTTCTTGCCGGCCCTGACCAGACCTTCCTCATCATCCACCAGCAGAATACGCTCCGTCCCACCCTCAAGGCTCTCAACGACCCGGTCGGCCGCTGCGCATTGTCTCGCCAAGGTCGGCAGGTAAACCCGAAAAGTGGTTCCCACGCCGGGTTCGCTGGTCACCGCCACGGCCCCCCTGCAGCTCTCGACAATCCCGTGGACCACCGCCAATCCCAGCCCGGTTCCCTCGCCAGGCCCTTTGGTAGTGAAATAGGGATCGAAGATCCGGTCCAGCAAAGCCGGGTCGATCCCATGGCCGGTATCGCTCACGGAAAGCTGCAGATAGTCGCCGCGGGGCAGCTTGAGGCCCGGTGCCGGGGTTTCGGCCTCGAGCCGGAACCTTGCGGCCTTAATCGCCAGGACTCCCCCCTTCTCCCGCATGGCATGACCGGCATTGGTGCACAGGTTCATGACCAGCTGGTGGATCTCGGTCGGATCGGCAAGGATCACGTCTTCCGTGGCGGAAGTCTGGATCTCGAGTCGGATTTCGATGGTGGTCGGCAGCGCCGCTCGAAGCATTTTCGCGACTTCCTTGACAATGGGAGTGGCCTGCAGGGGCTTCTTTTCCTGGTCGGATTGGCGGCTGAAGGTCAGAATCTGTTTGACCAGGTCACGAGCCCGTTCCGTTGCCTTGAGCACTTCGGCGATGCTTTCGTGAGCCGCCGATTCGCGAGCCATGGTCATTCGCGAAATTTCCGCATAGCCCATGATGATTCCCAGGGTGTTATTGAAGTCGTGGGCAATTCCGCCGGCGAGGGTGCCGATGGCCTCGAGCTTCTGGGCCTGCCGGAGACGCCCTTCCAGGCTGGCCCGCTCATCTTCCGCCCGTTTGCGCTCGGTGATATCGATTGCAACGCACACGATGCAGCGCTTTCCCTCCACCGTGATCGGCTCTGCAGACCATAGCAGGGTGACTGGTCGGCCCGCTCGGTCCGGAATCTGCAACTCCACCCCGTGCAATCCGCCCGTTTCCTGCAATTGCTGCATGAGCGCAACCCGCTGGCTCTCCGACCGAAAGAGGCCGAGCTCAACCGAACTGTGGCCGATGGCTTCCGGGCGGGAATACCCGGTGATCGCGGAGAACGCCTCGTTGACTTCGATGAAGCACCCGGTATCCAGTTCGGAAATGCTGATGGGTGCTGGGCTTGTGTGAAATACCCGGGAAAACTTCTCTTCCGAGGCCTGCAGTGCCTCCTGCATTCTCTTGCGGGCAGTGATATCGCGGGAGCTGCTGACGAAATGCTGCGGCTCTCCCGCTTCATCGACCACCAGATGGGCGTTGGTTTCCAGCCATACATAGCTTGCGGCCTTACAGCGGCAGCGCCACTGGAGGATCCTATCCGCTCGTTCCGGCAGTTGGATCTCATAGGATTGCCTCACCACTTCCAGGTCATCCGGATGGACGACTTCGAGAGCGCTCAGGCACAGCCCTTCCTGAAGAGACCAGCCCGTTACCTTCTCCACGGACGGGCTGAGATAGAGGAAGTTTCCCTTGAGATCGGTGATGGCGATGACATCGTTGATCGATTCCGCCAGCAGGCGGTATTGGTAATTACTGTCGCGCAGTTGGCGATTGGCGATCTCGAGCGCCCGCGTTCGATCCGCCACCAACGCTTCCAAATGGTCCTTGTGCCGTCGGAGGTTTCTCGACATCTCATTGAAGGCCCTGGTCAATTCGGACAGATCCTTCCCTTGGGCAAGCGGGAGTTCCTCACCCAGGTGAGCGTCAGAGGTCGCAATCTCCATGGCCTTGCGCCGGATCTGGGAGAGGGGACGGTAAATATAGCGGGCGTTGACCCACTGCTGCATCGTGAGGAGGATCCCGACTGCGGCCAAGAGGATAACCGACAGGCGAAACGAAAAGGAATTGGCGGCGGCATAAGCTTCCGACAGGGGAATGCGAATGGAAATGGCCGAGGCGACCTCACCGATCTGGCGGTGAAAGCTCCGCTCTGCGCCATAAAGCTTGATCATATCCGCCGATGCCCGGGAAGGCTCACTGTGACAGCGGAGACAGGAATCCTCCAATATTCCCCCTTGTCGAAGGATGACGAAGGAGGGGGTGCCGTTCACGCGCCGCACCCCCGACCAGAAAGCAACCGCCGGGTCCTGATTCATGCGGTCCAGAAATGCCCGTTCAAACTCATCCGCTTCGTTTTCAGGGCTCCGGGCGCTGAGGGCACACTCCTTATAATAGTAGTCCATGCTGTTCAAAGACTTGAAATGCTCGTCAATCTTTCGCACCGCATAAGTGGAGGACATCCAGGTGGGATCAAAATGCTGCGCTGAGCGGAAGGGGGCGGTCCATTCAAACAGTCGCGGCTTCAGGTCATGGGAGAAGTAGGTGTGGATGGCAAGGTTCCGGTCGAGGATCATCCTTGCCTTGGCCTCCGCCTCAACCAGCGCTTCGCGACGCATCTCAAGATTGACAATCGCGACCGTAACGACTGAAATCAACAGATAGATGGCCAGAAGGACAACCGAAGCAATCCGGCCGCTGTTCATTTTCAAATGCCAGGGCATGGTTCTTACCTCTTGGCTTTCCCCGAATGCGTTTGGCTGGTGGTGCCGGGCGACGGCGGCCGCCAGGGCCGCATGCAGATATCAAGCAAGAACCATGCCCCGGGCTGAAAGGCCAACCAGAGAGATGAACACTGTCGAATGGCAAAAAGAATCCCCCGGTCCGTCCTCGGCTGAGGGGACCGGGGGATGAATGGTGGCGGTGTCTCGGGTCCGGCGGTCAGCTGGTGAGGATCGCTTCCGCTTCTTCCAGATAGGCCTCCATGAGGTAGGGAATGCCGGTTACCTTGCTGCATTCCTCGGTGAGGGACATGAGGTCCTGGCGGCTGATCGTGGGCACACTGAAGCGCCGGGCGCCGGCCATCAGCTGTTGCAGGCCGACTTTGAGCTTGTCGCAGTAACTGTAGATGCCGATTGCGCCCAGCGGGATGTTTTCAATCTCGCCGTTGCCGACGATATCCTTTACCGTTTCGTAGTTGAGAAAGATTTCTTCCTTCATATTGCCGTACTGGCTGACCGTCTTGGGAAGGTCGCTCTTTTCGAGCCATTCCCCGATGTTCTTCCCGACCATGCCGGGAATCATCAAGCACGGCCCATGCAAATGGCTTTGACATAGGGCGCTCCCATGGCCAGGGCCTTGAAGACGCCATCCTCGCTGGAAAAGCCGCCGGCAAAAGCGATATCGGGGGTGCGTTCGCCTCGTTCGACCAGTTTCTGGCAGAAGTTATAGGCCGAGGCATGCAGGTAGATGCTGGGAACACCCCACTCACTCATCATGCGCCAGGGACTCATCCCGGTGCCGCCGGGGGCGCCGTCGATGGTCAGCAGGTCAATCCCGGCCCTGGAACCCCATTTGATGGCCATGGCCAATTCCCGCAGACTGTAGGCCCCGGTTTTGAGCGTGATTCGTTTGAAACCAAGCTTCCGCAGGCGCTCGATTTCCATGTGGAACCCCTGTTCACTGACGAACCCGAGACGGCTGTGGCGTTCGAATTCCTTGATGGCGCGGAACTTGTAAGCGGTCTGGACCACCGGGCTTGACGGATCGGGAGTGACAATGTAGCCCCGGCGCTGCAGTTCGAGGGCTCGGTCGAGCTTGCGGACCTTGATCTCACCCCCGATGCACTTGGCTCCCTGGCCCCACTTGAGTTCGATGCTGTCGAAGCCGTGCTTGTCAATGATATACTCGGCGACGCCCAACCGGGTGTCCTCGACGTTCATCTGCACCAGCATTTCGCCAAAGCCCTGGTGGTAGCGCTTATAAACGGCGATGCGGCGGTCCATTTCCGGCGAATTGGTGATCTTCTTGTCGCTGTTCAGCTCCAGTTCCGGATCGATGCCGCAGACATTCTCCCCGCACACCAGGGTGATCCCCCCGAGCGCGGCGCCGACGGCGAAATGCTCCCAGTTGTACCGGGCAATATCGGTCGAACCCAAAGCCCCGGTGAAGACCGGCAGCCGCATCTTGACCTTGGTATTCCACCCGTATTCGGTTTCCGTGTTGACGATGGGGAAAATCGCCGTATCGGGACCGCCTTCAATTCCCGACGGCAAACCCTGCGCGCCCAGAGCATAGCCCTGGATGTTCAGATGGGAATAGTCAATCGGATAGTCCTTATCGGCACCAGCCGTGATCTGGCCGAAAGGACCCGGATAGAGGACTTCCCGCCCTCGGAAGGTAGCCCTGAAAACCTCGCAATTCCCTCTGCAGCCGTCGATGCAGCGGGAACAGACGCCGCTCATGGGGACCACATTCTTGGACCGATTAAAGGTTAGGGTGGCGTCGTTGGAATTGGGTCTGCTCAAGTTCATCTTCTGTTACTCCCTTTGACGTGTAATAAGACCGACCTTCTGACAAAAACTTAACTGCGGTGCAGGAGAACCCACGCCTTCGGCTCTCTCCGCAGGCAGCAAGGCAAACGATCTGAGGGCTTCACGCATACGGCAGCCGGTGGACGTCTATTAGGAATACTTATCGCATTCGGAATTCCTATAAGCTGAGCTTATTATGGTTGTCAAGCAGTTTTGCTCGGCAGGAATCCAATGGTCGGTAGCAAGGCTGAAAAATGCACGGAAAGCAGCCAGGGGCGAGATTCTTCAGTAGATGTCCGGATCGCTGGTAGTGCATAAATGATTTTTTCAGTTGCCGGACTCCTTCGAGTGTCTTAGAAAAACAGTATCAGTCCGGATCACGCGATTCCGTGGCTGAAGGGTTTTGTAAAACGACCAGGTTTGGGGGTTGGGGCGGGACACTGTTCCTACCGGGCAAGGCAACCCTCGGGGATGGGGACATTGCATGGGATCAACCGGGCCTGAAATCACCGCCTGTACCCTCGACTGCCCTGACGGATGTTCCCTCGCGGTTTCCAGGAACGCTCAGGGAGAAGTCACCATCAGGGGGAATCCTGCCCATCCCGTGACCGCGGGGTTCACCTGCAACAAGATCCGACGTTTTGTCGAACGATTGCGCAGTCCACATCGTATCACCCAACCCCTCCGGCGCCGGGGACGGAGCTGGCAGCCCATAAGCTGGAACGAGGCGCTGGAGCTTTGTGCTGAAAAGATCCAACAGGTCCGGTCGGAGCCGGCAGCGCTGCTCCATTTTCACGGTGAGGCCATCAAGGGGGCGTTGAAGCAGTCGAGCAAGCTCTTTTTTGCTCGGCTGGGGGCGAGCCAGGTGCGCGGCTCGCTCTGTGACGCGGCAGGTTATGTGGCCTATGTGGCTGATTTCGGCTCCCGCCGGAACCATGACCCGGCCGATCTCCTCAATGCCCGGCGCCTGGTGAACTGGGGCCGGGATCTCTCGCGCAGTTCCATCCACACCGCGGCGCTCGTTCACAAGGCGCGGCGGCAGGGGGCAAGAGTCCTGACGATCTCCCCCAGCGGCGATGGCAACGCCCCTTTTTCCGATGAAAGGGTCCGCATCCGTCCGGGAACGGACCGCTTTCTGGCAGCAGCGGTCCTGCACCGGTTCATTGCGGCCGGCAGGGTCAGCGACACGATCCTGGCCCACGCCGACAACTGGAAGCTCTTTCGGGAAATCATCATCAGTTATCCGGTGGACCAGCTGATCGCCCGTTGCGGGGTGACGCACCGGGACCTTGACCGGGTCTCTTCCTGGTACGATGATGACGGCCCTACGGCGACCATTGTGGGCACCGGCCTGCAGCGCTACCGGTTTGGCGGCGAGAATGTTCGCTTCATTAACGCGCTTGCCTTTCTTTCGGGTCATATCGGCCGCGCGGGAGGCGGGAGCTACTATCATCTGCATTCGTTGCGGAACCTCAACCTCGACTGGACCAGAGACCCGGAAAACAAACCGCGGCGTTGGTTCTTGAAGCCGATCATCGGTCGCAGCATCCTCGAAGCCAGCTATCCCCCGGTGCGGATGATCTGGATAAACGGGTCCAATGTGGTCAACCAGGCACCGGACAGCCACACCATCCGGCGGGCGCTCGCATCCATCCCGTTCAAAGTGGTGGTGGATGCCTTCATGACCGATACGGCTGAGTGTGCCGACCTGTTTCTTCCCTGCACCCTGATGTTTGAGGAGGAAGACGTAGGGGTTTCCTATCTACATGATTTTGTACAGTATGTGCAGCCGATCTTCCTTCCTCCCGGAGAGGCCCGGAGTGACCATTGGATCCTCTCGGAAGTGGGTCGAAGGCTGGACCCGCCCGTTCACCTGCCGACGCCCGAGGCCTGTCTTGAGGCATCGCTCCAATCGCCCGCCCTCTCGCTTTCCTTGAAAGAACTGCGCCTTCGGCGCTTCGTTCGGGCCCGGGGTCGGCCAGTGGCCTACGAGGGCTTGCGGTTCGACCATCCGGACGGCAAGTACCAACTGCCCACAGGGCTTCATGAAGACCCCCCGATGCCCGACGACTACCCTTTGCGCCTGCTCACCCTGATTCGCCGCGATGCCATTCACTCGCAGCTTCTGCCCGAACTGCAGGAGGCAATCCCGAGGGTCTGGGTGTCGCCGGAATGCCGGGCGCTGGGACACCTCCGGCTGGATCAGGAGGTGTCCCTGGTTTCCCCTCTGGGAAGGCTTCGGGTAGAGGTCGAGATCGCGCCCGACCTTCACCCGGAAGTTGTGCTCTACCCTCGGGGGGACTGGATGAAATATGGCGGAGGAGCGAATCAGCTCATCGCCGCCGAGCTGACCGATATTGGCAATGGGGCCGCTTACTATGAGCAGGGGGTGAGGCTGGAAAACCCAGGCAGGGACGAACTCAAGGAGCCATAGCACAGCATGCCGAACGCATCCCGGGAAGCACAAGCAGCAATCGTTTCGTTTTGTGAAGAGTGTTCGCGCGGTCTCGAACCGCTCACGAGTCATCGGGCAAAGATCGATTTGGTGCGCACCCGGCTGCCACGCCTGCTCCTCGACCGGGGTTTGTGCGCCGCCCTGCTGAGCGGCATGCTGAACGGCAGCGGCTATCCGGACAGCCGCAGGCCAACCATGTTCGACAACGAAGTGCCCCTCTATCTGCATCCGGAGGGCTTATTCTCCCTGCGGATGTATCTCTGGGGACCCGGCGAATACACCTATCCCCACGATCACAATGCGTGGGGAGTGATCGGCACGGCCCTGCCGGGGTACGAAGTCATCAACTTTCGGCGCCTGGACGATGAGAGCAGGGAAGGCTTTGCGCAGCTCGAAGAAATCGAGCGACTGCATCTTGGGCCTGGGGAAACCGCCTATACCCTGCCGTTCAGCAACGGCATCCACCAGACCGGCAATGCCGGCAAGGAATGCCTCCTCACGCTTCATTTCTACGGCAAATCCCTCCCCCGGGGCTATCTCAACGGTTATGAACCGTCCCGCAACCGGGTCTACCGGATGTACCCGCCGCGCCAGAAAAAGGAGCTGCTCGGCCGCCAGGTGCTCGCACGCCTGAGGAAGACGCCGGACCGGCCAGGTTCAAGCGAGTGAGTCCAGATAGGCCTGCAGCGAACCGAACTCCCGGCAGGGTTCCAGTTCATCGCCGGATTTCAGGTCAAAGACACACACCCGCACAGGTTCTTCCAGGGAACCGGGCAGACCCTCTTCCGTGACGTCGGTGACGGCCACGTACGCCCGTCTTCCGTTGTATTTAAGCCACTTCGTATACGATGCTCGCCCGGCGCAACTTGCCGCCACGCGAAAGCCATGCTTTTCCATCAGTTCTTCTACGGTCATCGGTCGCCTCGCGGTTGTTGGGGACAGTTAAGCAGTTCGCAAGGGGCGTGCACACCATGGGGGAACCAGGTCAATCGAGGCGGGCGGGGATGGGCTCTCAGCGCTCCCGCCACTCAGGTTTTCGCCGTTCCAGGAAGGCCTTCACCCCCTCTTCGGCATCTTCGGTACTGCACAGGGCGGCAAACAGGTCGCCGAGGTAATCCAGGGCCTGGTGGTAAGGCACGTCCTGCATGCCATAGATGCCGCTCTTACCGATCTGCAGGGCGAGAGGGCTTTTCGCGGCGAGTTTGGTCGCCAGCTCGAGGGTGGCAGCCTCGAGTTGCTCCCTGGGTACGACCTTGTTGACCAATCCCAGCCTTTCCGCTTCCGCCGCCGTAATGATCTCCCCCGTGAGCACCATTTCGAGCGCCTTCTTGCGGCCGACGAGGCGGGCCAGAGGAACCGCCGGTCCCAGGCAGATGAGGCCAACGTTGATGGCGGTGGTCCCGAATTTGGCATCCTCCGTCGCCACCGTCAGATCACAGGCAAAGGAAAGGCCCGAACCATTGGCCAGAGCATAGCCTTTGACCGAGGCAATCACCGGCTTCTTCATCCTGGCAATGGTGTGATTGTGTTCGTCCATCAGATGGATGAATTCACGATACTCCTTGGGGCTCTTATTCTTGAATTCAGCAAGGGAGATCCCCGTGGAAAAGTGCTTGCCGTTGGCGTTGATCACGACCACGCGCACCTCGGGGTCGTGTTCCATCTCCCAGAGAGCGTCATTGAGTTCCCGGGCGAAGGGTATGTTGAAGGTATTCATCTCCTCCGGGCGATTGAGGGTGATGAAGCCGATCAGGTCTTTCTTGTCTATCAGCACGTTGGTATAAGCCATGGTATCGCTCCTTTGCGGCTCATGGTAAAAGAAGCAAACGGGGGGGACGCTATTTTTTATGCCAGGAAGGCCACTTTATCAAGCCATTGTTTCTATAATCATGGCCGTTACAGAACAATCTCCATCTCATCTTCAAGGACGATGATGGCGGGGTGATCCAGGCGGGCCAGTTGCGCGGTGATCGCGTCCCGGTAAAAAGGTTTGAGGTGAGTGATAAAGATTCTTCCGGGAAGGGTCGCCATCTTTTGCATCTCGGCGGCGAGCAGCGACGGGGTAAGATGCCGGGTAGCGAGAGCAAACTCCGTCATTTCGTCGGGGAACGAGACCTCTACGATGAGCCCCTCGATCCGGCGTTTTTCCATGAATTTCCAGATGGTTTCCGTCGGACCGGTATCGCCCGTGTAAAGCAGGGCAATTTGGAAGGCATTTTCCACGAGGTAGCCGTAGGCGGGCACGGAATGGGTTACGGGGGTGGCGTGAATCGTGTAGTTCCCGACGACGCTTGGCCGGTCCGGGCGGACCTCCTCATACCGGAGCACGGGCTGGGCAGGAGTGGGCAGCTTCGCAAAATCAGGCCATATTCGGTTATTGAAGATGTTCCTTTTCAGATCCGCGATCACCTCTCTGCCACTCGAGATGGTCAGTTGACAACGCCGACCGCTGGACACGAGATTGTCCAAGAGAAACGGGATGGCCTTGATGTGATCGAGGTGGGCGTGGGTCAGGAAGATATTCGAGATCCTGCATTGTGCCTCCCGGTCGAGGGAGAGCGAGACCGTCCCGGCATCGAGCAGGAGGAAATCGTCCAGCAGGAACGCGGACAGGTTGTGTCCCGGGACTTCAGAACCTGAGCATCCAAGCACTCGGATGTGCATCGGGAAGATCCTCCTTCACCCCATGGGTGTCGCATTGCACAGACTGTGAAACTTGCCGCTCCCCACTCCTGGCAATGGCTCCGATCAATTCCTGCCTCCAGTTATTTGGTACCAAGTGCACGATCTGAATTCTTTCACCCTTGAACTGGTTCGGACACGACCGAGGTTATGGGCTTCAGCCTGCGGGATGGTTTGTGCTTGGTATCATAAACGTGTTAGGATGCATCCGCAACTGAAATCACCGAAGCTGAAGAGTGAGGGACCGTGGCACGTATTGACGATTACCGGGAATCATTTCGACTGGCGGCGGCAGAACTGAAGGCCGCCGACCTGCCTCACCTGGCAAAGCTTGCCGGGGCTGACCTTAACATCACCGAAGGCGGTCCGGGGACCCTGCGCCTCCTTTTTTTCGGCTCACCGCACCTGGTTCAGGTGGGAGATACGGTGCGGGTCTGCAAAGGGGCGGAGGAAGGTGAAATACCCCTTCCCGAGAGCATCCTCATCTGTCATTATCTCCTCTCTGCTACGGGGGAGCCGCCGACGGGCAAACTCATCACCTTTCGCCAGATTCCCGACGGTCAATTCTACTTCGACGCATTCCAGCGGCGCGCCCGAGACCCCTTCCTGGCCACTTTTGGCGGACAGCCCGAACGGTTTCGGCAGTGTGCCGAGCGGTTGGGAGGAGAGCTGGTGGCCGCCGGGGATGTTGCCATGTCCTTCCAGGTGTTCCCTCGAATTGCGGTTCAGCTCGTTCTCTGGCGTGGCGATGACGAGTTCCCTCCGGAAGCCGGCATCCTTTTCGATGCCGGTATTGCGCGCAATCTGACGGCCGAGGACATTGCCGTAATGAGCGGGATGCTGGTGTACCGATTGATGGGGATGGCAAGGCGTGAGGCGTGAGGGGTGAGACATGGGGAGAGACAGGCTTTGTTTAAGAGGGAGAAGCGAGGGTGAAAATTGCCGTCAGTGGTAAAGGCGGGGTCGGCAAGACCACGCTCGCGGCGTTTCTGGCACGGTGGTTTGCTGCTCAGGGCCGGGAGGTTCTCGCCATCGATGCCGACCCGGATGCCAATCTGGCTCATGGGCTGGGAGCCCCCACTCCCACGCAACCGGTTCCCATTGCCGCCATGAAGGATCTGATCGCCGAGCGAACCGAATCGAGGCCGGGCAGCTTCGGGGGATTCTTCAAGATGAACCCGGCCGTCGCTGATCTTCCAGAAAAACTTGCCCTCAGGGTCGATGCCCACCTCCGCCTGATGGTCATGGGCGGCGTAAAAAAAGGGGGCATGGGATGTGTATGCCCGGAGAGCGTGCTGCTGAAGAACCTGGTGCAGCATCTCATTCTCCGACGCAACGAAGTTGTAGTGATGGACATGGAGGCGGGCATTGAACATCTCGGGCGGGCTACCGCCGGGGCCGTCGATTGCTTGATGGTGGTGGTGGAACCGGGCCGGCGGAGTATCGATACCGCTCTGAAGATCAAGGAGCTGGCCGGCGATATCGGACTGAAGCAGGTTTTCGTGGTGGGCAACAAGATCCGGAGCGATAAAGACCGCATATTCCTGCAGAACGCCTTGTCAGGGCTGCCCTTTCTTGGTTATATTCCCTATGATGAACAAATCATCGAGGCGGACCTGAGCGGGACCTTCCTCACCGATCTGGCCCAGCCGACGCTCTCCGCGCTGGAGAAAGTTGCTCTCGAGGTGGCCGCCCTGTGAGATTCAGGGTGGGACCGCCAGCCCTTCTCTGTCACCTGAACCGGGATCATTCAAGCGTTGGCTCAGCCGGATACAATTAGCGCCGAACTGGGCAGTTGCTCATGACCCTGCGGGACACCCGAAGACCCATGAAAAGGACCGCGGTTGACAGGCAACTGCCACTGGTAACTCGCAACCCGCAACCCGCAACTTTTCAGGGCAGGATACAGGAGAGAAGCGCATGATTGACGTCCAAAATCAGACCGACCATCGCAACATCAATGTCGATAAGGTTGGAGTCAAAGACATCCGCTATCCCCTCACCGTCCTGGACCGAGACAGCGGGGTGCAGCATACGGTGGGCAACATCAACATGTACGTGAATCTGCCCCGAGGTTTTAAAGGCACTCACATGAGCCGCTTTATCGAGATTCTCAATGAATTCCACGGACAGCTCGACATGCGTGAGTTCCGGACGATCCTTGAAGCCATGCAACAACGACTCCAGGCCGAATCAGCCCATACCGAAATCACTTTCCCGTACTTCGTGAAGAAACACTCACCCATCACCGCCACCGCCGGGATGATGGAGTACGGGTGCCGGGTGGCCGCTTCGCTCGACCGGAAACACGGTTATGATCTGGTGCTTGAGGTCAACGTACCGATCACCACCGTCTGCCCCTGTTCCAAGGAAATCAGCACTCACGGCGCTCACAACCAGCGCGGTATGGTGCGTCTGGCGGTTCGCTTCAAACGCTTGGTCTGGATCGAGGACTTGGTGCGGATCGTGGAATACGCAGCCTCCTGTGAAGTCTTTTCGGTGCTGAAACGCGCCGATGAAAAATATGTGACGGAAAAGGCTTATGAAAACCCCAAATTCGTGGAAGATGTGGTTCGCGATATCGCTCAGGAACTGAAGACCGACACCAACATCACCTGGTTTGCGGTAGATGTCGAAAACTTTGAATCCATTCACAACCACAGTGCCTACGCCTACATTGAACGCACCAAATAACCCCTCGGAGCGAATGACCATGGAGCCCCCGGCGGTCTTTGAAGAGCTCTGCCGCGCTATGGCTCGGCCGGACTTTTACCCGCACCCGGCAACTCCCCTGGAATGCCGGGAGACTCATATCTCGGCCGTATTCCTTGCGGGAGCGTGGGTCTACAAACTGAAGAAACCGGTTGACTTCGGGTTCCTGGATTTTCGCACCCTGGAGGCCAGGCGCCATTTCTGCGAACGGGAAGTCCTCCTCAATCAACGTCTGACACACGAGGTCTACGAGCAGGTGGTGGCGATCGGCCGCGATGAGACGGGACGCTTTCGGCTTGATGGCGGGGAGCCCGTCGCCTACGCGGTAAAGATGCAGCGCCTGCCGGATGAGGTCTGCATGGTGGCGCTGCTGCGTCAGGGCATGGTCACCCGCGGCCATACGGAGCAACTGGGTGAACATCTGGCATCATTTTATGCCGAGGGGGCAAGCTCCCCTGAAATCAGCCATTTTGGTGAGCCCCGGGTGATAGCCTTCAACCTGGAAGAAAACTTCCAGCAGCTGGAACCGTTTGTGGGAGGGGTCCTGGAACGCGAGCGGTGGGAGTTCATCCGTGAGGCAAGCCGGGCCTTTTTCCTCCATCGGCGGGAGCTGTTCGAAACGCGCCTGCGTGACGGCCGGATTCGCGATGGCCACGGGGACCTGCGCACCGAGCATGTCTACCTCCACCGCGGGATTCAGATCATCGACTGCATTGAATTCAACGACCGATTCCGCTACGGTGACGTGGCCTCCGACCTGGCGTTTCTCCATATGGATCTGGAAGCCCTGGGGTATCCGGAAGTCAGCAGAGCGGTCCTGGCAGCTTACGTGAAACATGCCGATGACTTCGGACTCTACGCGGTGCTTGATTTCTACGCCACCTATCGAGCGTTGGTGAAGGTCAAGGTGGCCTGCCTCAGAGCAACGGAAATTGTGGAGCCGCAGGCCCGGCACAGTTCGGAGGCGACGGCGTGCGAATATCTCACTCACGCCTACCGCCATGCCCTGCAGTTTAGCCGCCCAACCCTGTGGGTCTTTTCCGGCCTGCCCGCCTCAGGCAAGTCGGTACTCGCAGAAAAGCTGGCCCAGGCATTGTCGTTGCCGCTCTTCCAGTCCGACCGGTTGAGGAAGGAAGCTCAGGACCATGCCGTCCCGGAGGAAGCGGTTGTCCCCTTTGGGGAAGGCCCCTACCGGCTGCCGTGGCGTCAGCGTACTTATGCCCGGCTGTTTGCCCTGGCCCAGGATACCCTCAAAAATGGCCGCTCCGCCATCCTCGATGCGACCTTCTCCCGCGCCAAATGGAGGGAGGAAGCCCGACAGCTGGCGACGGATCTCGATACCAATATCATCTTTGTTGAATGCGAGTGCGGTGAGGAAACGCTCAGGGCGAGACTGGCGCAACGCCAACCGGGCTCGAGTCTCTCGGATGCCCGCCTCGAGCATCTGCCGGAGATGCTGGAAGCCTTCGAGCCGCTGGCAGAAGTGGCGGCCGACACCCACCTCCGGCTGGACACCGAACAGCCGCCCCACGCTTCCTTCCTCGACCTGCTGGCCACCGGCTATGTCCGCCAATGCGCTCAAATCAAGCAAGTCTGCCAGCGGATAGCCAACTCTCCCTGCTAGCACAGTGCGGCGAAAGTTCGGCAGCCTTACACATGTTGCGTTTCGCTCCTCTCAACGCAACCTACCATCCTCGCGTTAGGGCCGATGCTCTCCGTAGGTTGCATTGAATGAACATGAAACGCAACGGCAAGGGGAACTGCAAGACACCTGCCCTGGGCGGTTTAAGACTTATGGTGCGCTGTACTAGGCTCAAGAACGCTCGAGGGCAAGGGCGATCAGGCGATCCAGGAGATTCGAAAACGACATTCCGACTGCGGCGGCGGCCTGGGGAAACAGGCTGGTCCGAGTCATCCCCGGAATGGTGTTGGTCTCCAGGACCACGATTTCCTGGCCTGAAACAATCATATCGGTGCGACTGTACCCCCTGCAGAATAATGCCCGATGAGCACGTCGGGCATAGTCCCGGGCCTTCGCCGTGAGTTCCGGCGAGAGCCTGGCAGGACAGATCTCCTCGGACGCACCGGGGGTGTATTTGGCCGCGTAATCGAAGAATTCGTGTGCCGCTCCGGGCACAATTTCGATCAACGGCAGCGCTTCGAGCGTATCGTTCCCCAGCACCCCTCCCGTTATTTCGATACCGGGTATGAACTTTTCCACCAGGCAGCGGCGATCGAACCGCCAGGCATCTTCGAGCGCTTTGGAAAGCTGGTCGGTTCGCCGCACAATGCTCAAGCCAATGCTCGATCCCTCATGTTCCGGTTTCACCACCACCGGCAGCCCCAGTTCCTCCAGCACCCTTGCCGCCGCTTGCGCCGCGGTTCGGTCCAGCACCACTGAGGGTGCCACAGGCAGGCCAGCCTGTTGGTACAGGTGTTTGCTCAGGACTTTGTTCATGGCAATCGCACTGCTCAACACCCCGCTCCCCTGATAGGGAATACCAAGCAGCTCCAGGAAGCCCTGGATGGTGCCGTCCTCTCCCAGGCGACCATGAAGGATGATCAGCGCAACGTCAATCCGGGCAGCCTCCTGGGCGAGCCGGGGCAAATCGTCGCGGGGGTCGTAGCGCAGGACTTCATAGCGCCCCTGGTCGAGCTCCTGAAAAACCTGCTCCCCGCTGTTCAACGAGACCTCGCGTTCCGCTGATTTTCCGCCGGCCAGCAGTGCTACGGTCAGTTTCTTATGTGCCATGATTCCCCCGTCGCTTGTCATGAAATGTTTGCAGATGCGGCTGAACACAATCGGGCCAGGTCCTCCGGAACGATCGTCAGATGTTCGAAGAGTTTGGTTTCGAGTCGGCGATAGAGCTCGAACTTGCTCTGGAGCCACTGCCGATGTTCGCCGGTCTTGGCATAACGGCCAATCAGATCGGCGAAACGCTCCTCCAGGGGGACAATCTGATCGTGTTTGACCCGCTTGTCCGCATAGTTCACCACCAGTGACTCGGTAATCGGTCCCGCCAGTGCCGAAGCCTCCAGGACCACGTGCTCCCTGACAATCGGCGAGAGCATGGGGTATCCCCAGTTCTCGAGCATCGTGGCGCCCAGATCCTCATGTCGTTCCCTGGTTGCCAGGCTCTCGGCCTTGGCAATATCGTGCAGGAGAGCCCCCGCTTCAAGGAGCCTCAGATCCAGGCGATGGCTGTTGCGATTCAGCAGATGCGCGAGGAAAAGTGCTACCTGGGCAACAACGAGGCTGTGTTGGCGGATGTGCTCCGGCATCCCGATCCTGGTCATCAGCGCCAGGCATTGACTGCGCGAGGGCACTGCCATCGTCCGGTTTTCTTTCATTTTTTATCCAAGCTCCCAATCAGGCTCTGAAAAAGGATGCGACCAAGTATACTCTCCGCGCGAAAGTTTGTCAGCTCCGGCTTTTGTCAACTGGATATTCGACATAAGGTTGGCTGAAGAATGGAGCAAGGCCGTGCATGCCTCGTGTAAGAGCCAGGGATAGTGCTGAGGGATGCAAAAATGTGAAGGCATGGGGGGGCCCCGGCCACCCG
>Ga0255346_1001721_pt1 | contig 29501 bp, 18 predicted proteins | sample wastewater_treat_FD_194410 | JGI IMG/M metagenome (GOLD analysis project Ga0255346, IMG submission 194410) | Wastewater microbial communities from Lulu Island WWTP, Vancouver, Canada - plant22 | ecosystem: Engineered > WWTP > Wastewater > Unclassified | place: Canada: Vancouver, British Columbia...
GTTCGCGAAGATGACTCTTATCGGCGACACGAACGGCGACGGCCACCTGCAGGTAGATGAGACCTGGACCTTGACGTACATCCACACTGTGACCCAGGATGACCTTGACGCGGGCAAGGTGCTCAACAAGGTGTCAGTGACCAAGCCCTTGAATCCTGACAACCCTGACGAGCCTGACCTGCCGCTGACCGAGGAAGAGCATGTGGTACCCGGCCCAGCTTTCCTGGATTTCGAGTCCGCCATTAACCCGACCAAGGTCTTGAAACGGCGCAAGCTGAAGGATGGCGAGTTTACTTTCGAATTGTATCAGGATGGCGTGCTGGTGCAGAGTGTAACAAACGATGTATGGGGCAATATCATCTTCTCTCCTATCAAGTACACACAGGAGAATATTGGTGAGAGCCACAGCTTTACCATTGTAGAAGTACAGGGAACTGAAGAACATATGGTTTACTCTGCACTTGAGATCCAATTCACCGTATTGATTGAAGACGCCGGTGAAGGCGTGCTGGATCTGAAGATAAGTACACCCAGGGGCGTTGTCTTCGCCAACATTTTCATTCCTCAAGATCTAAAACCTTATGACCTTGGGGTTGTCACTAGCAATGTTGGAGACTGTTTGGAATAGTGATCATGAACCGGATGCCGGCGGATATCCGCCGGTATCCGGACCATGTCCGGACTATGTACAGCAATGACAAAGGAGTATATATGAAAAGATTAATTGCGGTCCTTGCAACAGTAACAATATTGCTGGTCAATATGTTTAGCCTTTCTGCGGCCGGGGCCTTGCCCGAACAGCGGGACCCGGACACCTTGATCATCGGCCACACGACCATGATGAACGGTAATTTTTTCTCGGAACTATGGGGAAACAACACGGCTGATATCGATGTGCGCAGCATTCTGCATGAATATCCCCTGATTGCCTGGAAAAACAATGGCGAGTATCTGGTCAACAGAACGGTCGTTAAGACGCTGGAAACCAGCACCGCCGACAACGGGGATCGCACATATACCATCAGCCTTCAGGCGGGTTTAAAGTACTGTGATGGATCAAAAATTACTGCCAAAGACTATGTGTTCAATTTTCTTCTGATGTCCTCCCCGCAGATCAGGGAGCTTAGCGGCTTGTCCATCACCAAGGATTATATTCAGGGATTTACAGAGTATAATGCCGGTGAAAAGCCTTACTTTTCCGGTGTCCGCCTGATAGATGACCTCACTTTCTCTGTTCTTGTAACTGCAGAAAACCTCCCCTACTATTTTGAACTCAGTTACATCAACAACAATCCCCTGCCCTACAAGGTGCTTATTCCGGGCTGCGACATTGTTGATGATGGCGAAGGCGCCTTTATCAGCGGGGAGTTCACAGCTGAAATGCTTCGAGAGACTTTGCTCAACCCGCAGACCGGTTATATATCTCATCCCACTGTCACCTCCGGTCCCTACAGGCTGGTTGATTATGACAACGCGACCAAGCGGGCGGAGTTTGTAGTAAACACGTATTACAAGGGAAACTACGAAGGCCAGGTTCCGTTGATCCCAAGGATCATATTCCGCGAGATTAAAAATGAAAATATTATTAAGGAATTAACTGAAGGCACGGTTGATCTGGTGAACAAGGTCAGCGACGGGCAAGTCATCAATGCAGGGCTGGAGCTCGCTGCAAGCGGCGGCTTTAAAGCGATGTCTTATCCGCGCGCCGGCGCAGGCTTCCTGGCAGTGGCGGCAGAGCGTGACATTACCAGCTCCGTCACCTTCCGCCAGGCGCTGGCGTACACCCTTGACTATGAGGTGCTCCCGCGCGATTTCCTCCAGGGCCATGGGGAAAGGGTCTATGGCTACTATGGCTTAGGCCAGTGGATGGCAGTTGAGATGAAGCAACAGCTTGAAGAGCTGCAGCCTTATACGCTGGATCTGGACAAGGCGGCCGAGCTCCTGCAGCTGGATGGCTGGGTATATAATCAGGATGGCACGCCCTATGATCCTAATGCAGGGCTTCGCCACAAGCAGATTAATGAAACCTTTGTGCCCCTGAGTCTGGTGATGGCGGTTACTGAACACAATGTTGCTGCTGATTTGGTGGCTGAAATGCTGCACAGCTCGCTTGCCCAGCTTGGCGGCGAACTGAACGCTGTCCGCATGCCCCTGGACGAAGCCCTGAGACAATACTACAGACAGGAACAAAGGCAATTCGATTTCCTTTTCCTTGGAACAAACTTTACCCACCTGTTTGACCCTACAGACACCTATCTTGTCGGCGAGCAGTATCAGGGCACCATGAACACCTCCGGCGTCCAGGATGAAAAGCTGGCTCAGCTTGCTGAAAATATCACTCATGCTCAGCCGGGCAATCGTGATACCTACCTGAGCAGATGGATGGAGTTTCAAGCGTACTGGTCTGAGGTTCTGCCAATGATTCCCTTGTATGGCAATACCTATCATGATCTGTTCGTATCAGGTCTGGTTGGGTACTACCCTCAGTTTTACTGGAATTGGGGAAGCGCGATCCTGTATGCGGAATTATTCAGGAAATAAGATGTAGCCCCAACCCGGCCTCATCATAGGGACACCTTACACACAAAGCGCCTTTTACACGAAGAGGCGCTTTGATCGTTTTACTACCGCCAAGTTTTCGGACTAACCGACCATTCTGGTAGATCCGCGGACAATCAATTCAGGTTTTATAGACAAGGGAGTGAGATGAGTATCGGTGTGTTCATCCATCCGGATCACCAATTGCGTGGCGTGCTGGGCTAACTTATCAGCAAAGGTGTCAACTGTTGTCAACCGGGGGAAACATATATTGTCAAAGCGAATATTGTCAATCCCTACCACAGAAATATTGTTGGGTACTTGCGCGCCGGCTGCTTTTAGGCCTGAAATCACGCCATAGGCCAGCATATCATTCTGGCAGACAATGCCGGTATAGCGGTTATGATGCTGTAAAATCCTTTCTGCCATAGCATATCCGACCTCAAGCTCATAGATGCCGTCATTTGATTCGCTTTCTTCTGAAACCATAAAAATGTTTTCAAAGGAAAAGGGCAGGGCATGCTTTTCAATCGCAAACCTGCAGCCATCCAATGTGAGGCGTCTGCTTTGGAAGTGTTTCAGGGGCGTGGTCAGAAAGGCAATCGCGTGGTGACCTTGACTCAGCAGATATTCAGTTGCAATGCGGCCGGCCTCAAAACGATTTTCCTTTGCATTGAGCACATTTGGAATATCCGGAAAATTAGATTCAAAGACACAGGCGAATCCACCCAGGTTAAGGTAGTGGCGCAGCGACTCAGATGATTCATCGACGGACATCAACAGGAGAGAACCGATCTTCTTTTGGATGAGGCTGTTGATAAGCTGCCGCTCAAGAAGAGGATCGCGGTGGGAATTCATGATGAACGTAGAATGGTTTTCCCGATTGGCTATCTGCTCAATGCCGGCAATAAACAGCAGGTAACGGGGGTTCTGAAAGGTTGGGACGATGACGCCCAAGAAAGGATTCTGGTCCGTTACCAGCATCCTCTTTTTCAGATTGTCGGAATACCCGAGTTTAGCTGCCGCTTTTAAAACGCGTGCCTGCATTGAGGCACTTACGGGATACTTGCTGGCGCTCAGAACGCGCGAAGCTGTAGCTACAGAACAGCCGGCTTCTCTGGCAACATCAGCAATTGTTAACCCAGTCATGCTTTTTTCCACTTCCAAGCTCATCCTCGTTTATTCATTATGAAACACAATAAAAAGATACCACAAAACGAGCGAAACAACAACATTTCTATCTTGGAACAGAAAAAATACTAAAAATTGCTTAAAATGGGAGCAGAAAAGACATAAAAGAACAAATAACTAAAAAATTCTATAATATTACTGACGTTATCGATCCTATCTGTGGCATATTTTTTTGCATTCTGGAATCGCTCCCGATGAGCAAGATTTAACTGGTGTCCGCCGTAAGATTTGGGGGGAAGAAGCCGTGAAAAAGAACTTAGTCTCGATCCTGCTTCCAATCTTTATTGCATCGTTGCGCCGGGCCTTTTGTCGCCCTGCTGTGTCAGTCAACCTCGATGTAGCTTAGTCTACGCCTTCGATTCCCATCCTTGCAGGCCAACAAAATCCCTCGCCGCTTTGGATGCAAACCAGTTTTCCGCAGCAGCAGAAAGCGCCCCCCTTTACGCCAATACAGCTTCATGTGAGCGCCTTGCTGGTCAATCAGGACCTTGCCGGAAGGAAGTACCAGCAGGCGGCAGCGGATATCCTCCATCAGCGTTCTGTGCGTCGGGATGTAGATTTTGGTTTGAATGGCATCGCTTCGACCAAGAGCCTGAAAGCGCTGGATTTTAAGAGCATGGCGCTGCTGACCGGCTTGCAAGCCGGCGCCAGGTAAGACCATATAAGATTCACTGGGCCAAATACCGGACACCATGAACCCATCATGGCATCCGGTATGCCATTTGTTATGAAGGTCACTGTAACAATCAGCGTATGCCCTTTGGACATTTACAATATCGAGAAGTGTTGAGGTACGATACATAGGTAACACTTAGGGAGAAGAAAGCAGAGAGACTCTGGTAGAATGGATTTTCCAAAACAGAACTACTGAAGGAGCTCTCTGCATGAACAAGTTAACTCAGGATGCGCACTGGCGTCAACAGATGATGTTGTATTGCTGGAACCATGGATTGACCAAGACCTCACTTCGCTACCATGTAAGCCGGAAATGTGTATGGAAATGGCGAAATCGCTGGGATGGGACCTGGCAAAGCCTGTTGGAGCGCAAGCGAAGTCCCCACAGCAGCCCCCGCAAACAAAGCCGGAGTGAGGAGAAGCTGGTAAAGCGCTACGGCAGGCAGTACCGAGAGGATCTGCTGCTGGGTTACCAAAAGGCCAGGAACTATTGATACACGCGAAGTTATGGCTGCTTCAAGCGGACAGTGACCAGGCTGCTTGGAAAGCAAGACGTCACAAAGCGGAAGGATCACAAGCCCAAGCCCTACCAGCGGGCGGACTATCCAGGTCAGAAACTGCAGTTGGATGTGAAGTATGTGCCTTCGTACTGTGTGTCGGATGGCGGGAAATACTACCAGTTTACGGCAAAGGACGAGTGCAGCCGCTGGACTTTTCGGGAGATGTACGATGAACGCAGCGCCTACAGCGCGCGGGACTTTCTGGAGAAACTGGTGAGGCGATCCCCCTTCCCCATCAGAGCGATACAGACGGACAATGGAACGGAGTTCACCAACGCGCTGCTGGTCACCAAATCCAAACACAAGACGCTGTTTGAGCAGGCGCTGGAGGACATGGGGATAGCGTACCACCGCATCCGGATCGCCACACCCCGGCACAACGGAAAGGTTGAGCGTCAGCACCGGACGGATGAGATGAGGTTTTACAAGAAGATGCGGATGTACAATCTGGAGGATGGAAGGAGTCAGTTGGCCAGGTACCAGGCAGCATCGAACGATTACATCATGACCTGCCTTGGGATGAGATCGCCCAATGAAGCGCTGGGCCTGTATCTGGGGGTGATGTAATCAAGGCTCAATGGCGAACCATTGAGCCGCCCCGAATTCTACCAGGGAAGCGGTGTCAAGGTCAGGTAGTATTTGCTTCGCAAATCTCCACCTTACCCTTGACACCGGGCTGCTGCCAGAATTGCGCCAATGTGTTACCTATGTTTGACACTCCTACACTTTGGACATTTACAATATCGAGAAGAGCATAGATATATGCGATAAACTCATGTATAATAGGAAGACTACAGAAAGAACAGGGTAGTTATGTAAATTGACTGGATTTTCCTCTCCCAACACTTCTACCGATGTTTTCACAGCATCACAGGACGGTTCATTGCGCCTTGGCTGTAAGCCCAATGGAGGGAAAGAGCATGAAATATGATGTCATCCTATCAATCATATTTTACTTATGCGGTTGTTTTTATATGGTTTTTGGGGCAGCTATAATAGCTACTAACACCAAGAATAATATTAACAAGCTGTTTCTGTCTCTGACAAGCTCATTGGCGATCTGGTCATTTTCATATTCTATTTCAACTTCAGCGCCTTCAGCGGAGGCGAGCGCTTTTTGGAGGTCTTTCTCCGCTTTTGGCTGGGGAATTTTCAGCAGCTTTTTACTTCATTTTATACTGGTTCTCACAAAAAAAGACAGGCGGTTCAACAAGCGAAGGATGCTTGTTGTGATTTATTCACCTGCCTTGATCAACATTATTCTCTTTGGTCCTTTCGGATTCCTTGTTGAGAAACAATATCAGATGGTGCAGACTGATTTTGGCTGGACGAACATGGCTCCCATGTACGCTGGAAATATATGGCTGAACGTATACTACGTTATGTTTTCAATTGCCAGCATCATGTTGCTGATTGGTTGGTGGAGAACAATAGAGGCTCATACCCCTGCGAAACGGGAGGCAAAACATTTCATCTTATCGATCATGTTTCTATTTTTGATAGAAGCTGTCATAGAATTTCTGCCTGATCTTTTGGGAAGGAAGCAGCATCCTAAATTCGCTGTCCCATTTCTCTTGATTCCGACAATAACGCTGTTTTCAATACTGAGAAAGACCGGGCTGATAGAAAAAAGAAACAAAACATACCTGTCTTTGGAGATCTCAAAAGACCTGGCTGGAGACCGATCACGTTTGTTTAAAATGGCAGCAGCCATATTTTTGCTTGGTGGCGCTATCTCCTTTTTAATCGGATATTTTGGCATGAACAGGACGCTGGAGTACGAGCTTGCCCTTGCTGCGTCTATGATATTAATGGGAATCATTATGGGATTCATACCGCTTATAACAAGAAAGAACACGATTCAGAATATTGCAATCCTGATCATATGCATGCTGAGCATGTTGTATTTCATGATTAAAGACGTTGAGACAGGAGCGTTAACGGTCTGGTCTATCTATATATTGTTTCTCTTGTTTACTGTTATCCTTGATGACAGAATCAGCGCCATCATCTTCACTGTGTTTTGTGTGGCAATTCAAATTGTGTTTTGGATAAGCTACCCCAAAGTAACTGTCATCATTGATAAAAATGAGTATGCGACAAGGATATTTGTTATTTTGATTTCTTATTTCCTTGTGCGATATTTAACGACTGAATATGCTTCAAAGGTGAAGGAGTATAGGAGGTTCGCAAGGGAGCAAGAAACACTTGAAAAAATCTCTTCCAGTTTCATTACAATCGACAGTGGAAATGTGAAAGAAAAAGTCGATGAAATGTTTAAAATGGCTTTCGGAGTGCTTGATTTCAATTACGCATATTTGCTTGATCTTAGCGTGGATGGTGAAGACGCAAAAATTCAAAATACATATGTAAAAGAGGCCGGGAGTGAGTTATTTCCCTATCAGCCGGGAATGAAGATGAAGAAAGCGGATTTGCTTCTGCTTCAATCCATAATCAATCAAAACACAGCCTTCATGTGCGAAGACATCACCAATATTTCCTTTGATGAAGCCGGGAAGCAAAGAGATTATTTCATGTCGAGAGGAATTCATGCATTTTTTGCAATACCAATAACAATTAACAATAGAACAGGCGGGATATTGGTCATTGAATACAATGACAGGCTTGATCCGGGTCTCGCGCAAAGCCGATTAAACTTTTTGATAATTATTGCGAATATATTGGGAGACGCAAAAAAGAAAATCTTGTACGAAGAAAGATTGTATAATTACGCTTATTTTGATGAAGCAACCAAATTGGCGAACAGGAACATGCTGAAGAAAAGACTGGAGCGAGCTATCAGCAATACGAAGGATTCGGAGAGAGTAGCAGTTATCGACATTGAACTTGAGAATCTCAGGATGATCAATGATACCTTTGGCCACAGCGTAGGTGAGCAGATCATAATACAAACGGCAACGATTTTAGAAAATCTGCTGGATGAATGCTGTGATATCTCCAGGGCAAGCGAAGGAGGATTTGTTGTTGTTTTGCCTCATGTAAGAAGTCGCGAACAGATAGAGGCGTATGCGAAAAAATTGCTTGCTTCTTTTTCTCGGCCTATATCAACTGAGACGGGAATAGAAGCATTGTTTGTTTTTGTGTATATCGGCATCTCAGTATATCCGGATGATGGAGCAGATGCAGATACTCTTTTGAAGAATGCCGATCTGGCAAAATATGAAGCGGAGCACAGGTATGAGAAGATAGTTTTCTTCACGGAGAGATTGGAAAGCTATATTGCGGAAAACACCTTGCTTACGAACAGTCTTTTTAAATCCTGGGAAAGAGAAGAGCTGTTTCTGGAATTTCAACCTCAGATTAGCTGTGATACCAGCAGAATCGTCGGAGTTGAAGCCCTTCTCAGATGGACCAGTGACAATAACACGAGAATTCCGCCGGATAGATTTATCCCCATACTTGAACAAACGGGATTGATCTATGACGTGGGGATCTGGGTGCTGGAACAAGCGCTTCAGGAGCATAACAGGCTTATAACAAAGGGATTTCCGCCTCTTCGTGTTTCTGTGAACCTGTCGGTGATACAATTCCAGAGAGAAAGTTTTGTTCATGATGTCAGAAGCGTCATTGAGAAAAGCGGGGTGAACCCGAGATATATCGAGCTGGAAATCACAGAAAGTTCGCTTGCTAAAAACCCCGAAGATGTCATCAGGAAGCTGTACAAGTTAAAGGAACTGGGGGTAAGCATTGCCATTGATGATTTCGGTAAAGGCTATTCATCACTGTATCGTTTGAAACGGGTGCCCTTTGATAAAATAAAGATAGACAAAGGGATCATACATCATCTGGATATGGAAAGGGAAAAAGCTTCCATCACGGAAATCATTATTCTGCTGGCCAGAGCATTCAGCGCGACGATTACGGCAGAAGGTGTTGAAACAAAAGAGCAGGCGGATTTTCTTAAAAGCGTGGCCTGCGATGAAATACAGGGATACTATTTCTCAAAGCCCCTGTCGGAGGAAGCCCTGGAAGAATTCCTCAAAAAGAGAATATTGGATGTCACATAGCTGATACTGATTCCAATCTTTATTGCATCGTCGCGCCGGGTCTTTTGTCGCCCTGCTGCCTTCGTCAACCTCACGGGATGTGTCAGCTCGTAAAATCACGCGCTGCGCGGTGCACGGCAAACAAGGCTTCCGGCGGCAGGTATTCCGGCACGCTGTTGCCGGTGCCCACCGCCCAGCCCCCGCGGATGGATGAACGCTCCAGCATCGCCAGGGTACGGCGGTAGATTTCATCCTCCGGGCGTGTGCATAGGTAATTCATATCCAGCCCGCCCAGCAGGGCAATGCGGCCCGCATAAGCCTCATACGCCTGTTCGATTGGCTGGATGTTATCCTCAAAAGAGTGCTTGGCGTCATAGCCCATGGCGATGACCTCGTCCATCAGGGAGTTCAGGTTGCCGCAGGAATGCAAAAAGACGGGCCGGCCCGCGCGGTGCACGGTGTCCACAATGCGCTGATGCCAGGGAAACACATATTTGCGCATCATGGCAGGGCTCAGGAAGGGCTGGGAATTGAAGCCCCAGTCGTCATTGGAGGAAATCAGGCCGACGGCCTCATGCTGCAGGGCCAGCTCGTAATAGCGCACCAGGCGGCTGCCGACCGCGTCAAAAATGCGCCCGGCCAGCTCAGGCTGGTCATATAGCATCAGGCAGAGGTTCTCATAGCCAACCAATTCAATCACATTCTCCAGCACGCCCCCCGGCCCCATCACCATCAATTTCATGCCCTGCGGCAAATCGCTTTTTATCTCGTCCAGAAGGTCGGTCGAACATGCGTCTGGATCAGGCCAGGCGAAGGCTTCAAAGCTGCGTTCATCCCTGATGCCCGCGTTGGCGTTGAGGGAGCGGGTGTGCTTGGTCTCAAAGCCGCCCGCGAAATGAAAGGAGGAGGCGTGCAGTGTGGCATAATCATAGCCCATTTTGTGAAAGGCGCGCACCGTGAAACGGGCGATGCCCAGAGGCGAATCATCCCGCAGCCGCTCCCCGTTGACGCGCTCATACAGCGGCATGTTCATGAACAACTCAAACAGCACCGGGCGCGCGGGCGCCTGCTTGCGCAGCACGGCCAGCAAAAGATTGAAATCCGCCTGATGGGGCTTCATATGTTTTCCTCCGCGTTTTTTATGCTGGTGTTTCCTGCCATGTTACCCAAGGCCCGCAAAGCTGTCAGGTGGCCTTCGGAGACAGGCATGATGCCTCACAGGCTGTGCCGTGCGGGCGAAAGCCGGGTTGCTGGGTCCGCGGGTGATGGCGGCTTTCTTTATGCCGCGCGCGCCCGCGCCAAAATCAAATAACTCCTATTTCACGTGCTTCCGCAGCCACTCGGCGTCTTCCTTTAAGCACTTGTCGGGCTCATCATAAAAACCTTCGCGCTCCACAATCCAGAAGGCCTCAAAATCCTGCTCGTCCAGGGCTTCTTTGATCTCAATCCAGTTGAGGTTTGATTCCTTTGCGCCCATCCTGCACTGGTTGCTCATCTTGTCCTTGCCGGCTTCCAAAAAGGCGTTGAACTGCTCCAGCATCTTCTGTCGCTCCTGAAGCGGGAGCGCTTTGGCGTTGGCGAAGGCCGCCTGGTAGGCCGGTTTCTCATCATACCTGGAAGCGGGCCTTTTGCCCGGCCCGTTCACCTTGTCGTTCTCCTTGACATGGATGGACAGGATGCGGTTTTTGTATTTGCGGATGAAGTAGGGCGGGTACATGCCCGCGTTCATCGCCCAGCCGCAGTCCAGCTGCAGGTAAAACTTGCTGCCGTTCTCCAGCAGGTGCTCCAGGAGCGCTTTGCCTTCATCCACATAGAATTCCTGGCTGTGGTTGTGGTAGCCGACCTTGATGCCGTAAGGGGCGGCCATCTCCGCCATTTCATCCAGCTGCTGCGCAACCTCAATGGCCTCTTTTTTGCTGTGAAACGGCGTTCCGGCCCAGATGACGGCCTTGCCGCCGATGGCGGCCAATTTCTTCACAATATCCTTGCTGGGCTCAGCGTGAACGGAGACTACTGACAGCCCGGTCTCCTGAAGCCATTGTTTGATGTCCTCCGCGCTTTCAGAAAGCTCAACGGGCAACAGCTCTACGCAATCAAAACCCAGGCTTTTTGCCTTCGCCAGCTTCTCCGGGAGCGTTGGCCCCAGGCCCAGATAGCTGGCAATGCCGCCAAAAGAATAGGTGCCGATCCCGATTTTCATGGGTATTCTCCTTTTGTTGATATTCGTTGGTGAAGGTACATCTCAAACGAACTCGTTGGGGGGCTTATTTGCCTGGCTGTCTGACTGGTCTTCCTTCACGCTGTGATGCCTTTTGATGGAAAAGATCTGAAGCAGGGTGACAACAAGGGCGCTCAGGAGAGCAAACCATGGAAGCTCATTCATATGCCCCGCCGAAATCCAGACCGCAACAATGCTTGTACCAACAGCGGAGCCCAGTTGGATGGCGGAGCCTGTCAGAGAAAGCAGGAAGTTGGATTGGTTGTTGGTTTCCTGAGCCACACCGGAGTTGAGTTGCAATCCCATAAACCAGGAACTCATCACCCACAGGGAGATCAGTATCACCATCACCCAGAGCGAATTGCGCATGAAAAGCATCAGGAAGACCATCAACGCCTGGGCCACCGCTCCCAAAAGCATGGAGCGCGCGTAGCCGATCCGGTCAGAGACGCGGCCTCCCAGGTAATTGCCCAGGAAGCTGCCCAGGCCAAAGAACACAAGGTAGAGACTCATGCGGGCCTCCGCATGGGGAAAAAGGTGCAGCAGGAAGGGCGTGACATAGTTGTATACACCGTGGTAGCCCATGAACATTATGAAGGTGAACAGAAAGATCAGATAGATCCGGGGGTTCACCAGAAGCCGCAGCTCAAGTCTCAGGTTCAGCCTAGGATGTTCCTGCTGTTTTTCCTTCAATTTGACTTGAAAATATGTCAGGCAAAGCGCCATGATGGCGATAAGCGCCCAGAAGATTACGCGCCAGTCCGCCAGGTCGGAGATGGCGCGGGTGAAAGGGATACCAACGACCAAGGCCAGGGAGTTGCCTGCGATAAGAAGGGCGAGGGAACGACCCAGGTGCTCCCTTTTGGTCATGGCGATCACGGTCGCCGTCGCCAAAACTCCGTAGCTGTTGATGCTCACTCCGGAGAGGAAGCGCAATGCCAGAAGGATGCCAAAACCCCTGGCAGTCACTAAGAGGATGTTTACCAGGATGGACAGTGCAAGCATGGTTTTCAACATCCTGGCCCGGCTGAATTTTCTGAACAAAATCAGGGTCAGGGGCACGCCGATGGCGGAACCGTAGGAATGCATGGAATTGAGCATTCCGGCACTGGCGACGGGTACATTCAGGGAAGCGGCTACCTTATCCAAAATGCCTGAAAACAAAAACGCGGTCATGGATAACACAAAGTTCATCAGAGTGAAGACAAGGATGGACATTTTGTCGTTTTCTATTCGCACATTATCCATATTAAGCTCTTGTATTCCTCCCGGTGCGCATACTTTCGCATTGATCAGCAATCAGGCTTGTTTGCTCTGAGCAGCCAGCAGGGCAAAGAAGTTGCCGCAGCCCGGGTCTTTGGGAGCGATGCTGGTTCCGGTCAGACTTAAGCGAAGTCCCTTCCCGTCATGGTGCGGGTTCAGGCCAGCTCCAAATCCCACTCCTCCCTGAGTTTGGGCACGTCGCTGACCAAGCGCCTGGTGTAAGGGTGCTGAGGGTTAAGAATGACCTGGCTTGCTTCGCCCCGTTCCACCGTTTCGCCGTTTTCCATGATGTAGAGCGTGTCGGACACATAATAGGCTAATCCCAGGTCATGGGTGATGAAGAGTATGGTCATCTGCCGCTCATCCCGAAGCTTCATCAGCATATCAAGAATCGTGGAGCGGGAGCAGGCGTCGATCATGCTGGTGGGCTCATCGGCGATGAGCACGTTGGGCTTCATCATAAAAATCCGCGCGATCATCAGCCGCTGCATCTGCCCGCCTGAGAGCTCAAAGGGATACTTGTTGTACAATTCCTCATATTTGAGGTTGACAAATTGGCAGGCATCACGCATCCTGTCCCGTTTTTCTTCTATGGACAGATGCCCCAGCTCCTGGAGGTTCAGGCAGTCGTTGAGGATTTTTTCCACGCGGAAAAACTGGTTGAATGTAGAGAAAGGGTCCTGGAAGATGGCCTGGATGTTCTGCCAGTAGGCGCGGCGTTTCTGGAGGCTGGACAGGTCACGTCTCTTGCCATCGTATATGATTTCTCCGTTGGTTTCCTTCAGAAGACCCAGCAGGATCTTTGCCAGGGTGGTCTTTCCCGAGCCTGACTGCCCCACAATGGACACAATTTCACCCTTGTGCAGCAAAAAATCCATATCCTTGACCGCGTGGACGCTCTTCTTGCCCGAGCCGAACACTTTGTTGACCTTTCGGGTTTCAATCAACACCTGGTCAAAGCATTTTTTCTGATTACTCATGGACGCTTCCCCCTGTCTCCTGCGGCAGATCCTCAGCCTCATACATCGCGCGCAAACTCGCTACTGAATGCAGGCAGCGCTTATAGCGGCCTTCCGAGAACACATCGATTTCGATTTTCTTCTGACGGCATGCATCAATCGCATAGGCGCAGCGATCCGCGAACCGGCAGCCTTCAGGTACGTTTTTCAGGTTGGGCGGCGCGCCGGGGATGCAGGACAGCTTCTGCGCTTTCATTCCCTCCTCCGGCACGATGATGGAACGCATCAGCGCGTAGGAATAGGGGTGGACCGGGTCGAAAATGACCTGCTCGGAGGTGCCCTTTTCCACCAGCTCGCCCGCGTACATCACCACGATCTCATCCGCCACATGCCTTAACAGGGGCAGCTCATGGGTGATAAAAATCATGGATTTGACCAGCTTCTCATTGAGCATCTTCCTCAGGAGCGCGATCACTACCTTCTGGCTGGATACGTCCAGGGCGCTGGAGGGTTCATCGGCAATGAGCACCTTCGGGTTGAGGAGGGTGGACAGCGCGATGACTGCCCTTTGCTTCATGCCGCCGGACAGCTCTGAGGGATAGGCCCAGAGCGCGCGTTCCGGCAGCTGCAAAAAATCAAATTTTTCCCTTGTCAGGCTGATCATCTGTTCCTTTGTCAGGTCCTTGCGGTGCTCAGAGAGGATGTCAATCGCGAAATGGACCAGCTTCCTCGTTGGGTTCAGGGCATTCATGGCTGCCTGGGGAATGTAGGCGATTTCTTTGCCCAGATAATGGGTGCGCAGCGTCTCATACGGCAGCTTCATAATGTCCGTGCCGTTGATTTCTATGCTTCCCCCGCCAAAGTTCAGGGGCGGAAAATAAAATCCCATCAATGAGAGGGCCAGGGTGCTCTTTCCGCAGCCGGATTCCCCGGCGATTCCCAGCACCTTGCCTTCCTCCAATTCCAGGCTGACGCCGTCCACCGCATAGACATTTTCCTTCAGCCTGGTCCTGTAGAAGGTTTTAAGATCCTTGACTTTTAATACCTGCTCAGCCATGTCCTCAGCTCCTTATCTTGGGATTGAACACCTGGTCCATTCCCGAATTCATCATGTACAGGCCGAAGGTTACCATGGCAATGCACAGGGCAACCGGCATAAACTCCCACCAGCGTCCGTCTGTGATGGAGTTGTACTGCTGGGCGCGGGAAATCATCCGTCCAAGGGAAATCGCGGTCGGGTCGCCTAGGCCCAGAATGGACAGGGTGGACTCGGCCATGATTCCCGAAGCAACCTGCAGGATGAAGGCCATCACCACATAGGAGGCGATGTAGGGCAGGATTTCGGACAGGATAATGCGCGGGGTGGAGTACCCGGTGATGCGCGCCATGTTGACATGGTCGCGGTACCTGAGGCTGACCGTTTGCGCACGAACCGACTTGGCGGTCCAGGGCCAGGAGGTCAGGCCGATGACCAGGCCGGTAATCCAGGCCTCCCGAATCTGGCCCAGGGCTACGGAAATCAGGATGAGGATGACAAATGAAGGGATGACAAGGAAGAGGTTGGTGCCTGTGGAGAGCACATTGTCAACCCATCCGCCCACATAGCCCGCGAACAGGCCGATGAGAAGACCGATGAAGGTGGCGATGCAGCCGGCGATGAGGCCGACCATCAAGGAGAGCCTGGCGCCATGCGCCATCTGAAGCAGGATATTGCGGGATTCCATGTCCGTGCCAAGCGGGTAATCGGCGGACGGCGGCTGGTTTTTCTGAATCAGAAAGGTACCGGGAACCGCGGAGGTGATGACCTTGCGGGCACTGTCATATTCAAGCCCGATGCCGTTGAGGCGCTCCGTGATGGTGACGACCCATTTCTGGTTGGCTTCATGGTCTTTAACCAGCTTGTCAACTGCGGCGCCAAGGTCGCTCTCACCCATGATCGCCTCAAATTCGGCCTTGACTTCAGGGTCCGAAATCCCATCAGTTGTGCCGCCCGTCTTGATAGCCGCTGCCGCTGAAACAACCGCGTCATAATGGGCTTGCAACCTGTCAAGCTCTGTTCGGGCAGCCGCCTCAGCTGCTGCCATCTGCTCGCTTGTCGCGCCCTTGGGCAGCTCCAGGATGGTTTTCAGCGCTGTGAACTCGGCGTTCAGCGGATATTTGCTGCCCTTTACCTGCTTGGCGCCGGAGAGCGCGCGGGAAAAGGCGGTCAGCTCAATTTCATATTTGCATTCCGTCAGCACGCCTTTGAGTGTCTCATCTGCCTTGGGCGAAAGCTCATCGATCAGCCTGACCGCCTCCTCAGCATTTCCTTCTCCCAAAGCGTTGAGAATGGGCAAAACCCGCTCATACTCAGGATTGACCACCCGGTTTGCTTTGGGATCCCGCGTATCGATGATCGGATAGAACACCGCGTAGATCACAACGATCATCAGCAGAATCAGCCCGGTCAGAAAGCGGGGAGATTTGAACATGATTTTGATATTCTGCATACTCAACCCTCCTCTACCTGCGCTGAACGCACCCGTGGATCAATCAGGCCGTAAATGACGTCAATGAGGAAATTGGCCATCAGCATGGTCACGGAAATAATCAATGTGCAGCCGGAAATCAGGGGATAGTCGATGTTGCGGATCGCCTGCATCAGCTGAAGGCCGATGCCGGGGTAGCCAAACACGATCTCAATCAGCGTGGATCCTGTCACCATCGCGCCCAGGGACAGCGCCAGGCCGGATACCTGCGGCAGCATGGCGTTTCGAAACACATAGCGGGTCACTTTCTTGTCCCTGATGCCCAGCAGCTTGGCGTAGAGCACATAATCGGCGTTCAATTCGTACAGGGACATCGAGCGCATGCCAATCGCCTGCCCGCCGATATTGATGAGCGACTGGGATAAGAACGGCAGCGTCCAGTGCTCAAAGAGGGAGCGGTAATACACCATGGAGGTCTTGTCCACAATCAGGGTGTTGTAGCCTCCCAGAACGGGGAACCAGCGCAGGCCGACCCCCAGCCACAGCAGAAGCATCATCGCCAGGATAAAGGAGGGGATCGAGGACAGGAACAGGGCCGCAGGGAAGATGATTTTATCAAACAAACCCTTCTTGTAGGCGGTCACAGCGCCCAGGAGGTTGCCAATCACCCATCCCACGACAATGGAGGGCAGCATGATGGCCACCGACCAGGGAATCTTGCTGGACAGGATTTCCGTTACCGGACGGCTTTCAGTAAAAGAGACGCCCAGGTCGCCCTGCAGCATGTTGCTCACATACAGGAAAAACTGTTCCAGGATTCCCTTGTCAAGGCCCAGGCTCTTGATGTATTGCTGCTTGTAGACGGCGGCTTTGGAAGAATCCTGAATGCCCGAGACGATTTCCTGTATCATGATGTCCACCGGGTTGCCGGGTATCATCCTGGGCAGCAGGAAATTCAGCGCCAGAGCGATGGCGAAGGTCACCAGATACCAGCCCACTTTTTTGCGGTAATATTTCCCGCTTGCCGGAAACAGGTAGGTGCCGGCATAAAACAGGACGATCAGCGCGAAGGCCAGGCGCCAGGCCAGGATCACCGGCCCGCGTAGAAAAAGGCCCAGAACCGCGATGACTGCCCCGATCAACAGGAAGGCTACTGTCCTTGTTGTCAGCGTTTCCCGGACGAACCTGCTCCGTCTTTCATTTGCGAATGTACTCATTGCTTTCATGTTCTCCCTGCATTGCTCAGGTTGATTTGAAACTTTTTGCCCGCTTCAGGTTTTCCGCTTTGATCTGCCACGGCAGGTGCGGGGCGGAAACCCACGCCCCGCACCCTTGAAAAGGTTTTAGCGTATCAATTACTCGCGTCCGGTCGGTTCAAGCAGATAAAGCTCGCGGATGCCAGCCTGGTCCATGCACAGCATCGGCGGGATGGTGCTGTTGTCCTTGCCTGAGACAAAGCCTGTCCAGTAGCCGGCATAGGTGGTCTGGAACACCTGCGGGCGGTACATGAAGGGGACATAGGGCAGGTTCTCAAGCCAGATGATGTTGATTTCGGTGTAATACTCGCGCAGCACCTCCATATCGGTTTCCGTCATGCTCAGCTCAACCAGCTCATCGAGGCGGTCGCTGTGGAAACGGTTGTAGTTGCGCGCCGCATATTCGCCAATGGGCGGGATGCCCTTGGAATACATGGTGAACTGCGCCGCCTGCCAGGGCATGGCGACGGAGGCCGTGGGGGTCATGGTCCACATGCCGATGTCGGCGTGACCGTAATAGAGATCATTGAAGTAGATGGCCATCTCCGGGAAGTAGGTGATCACGTTCAGGCCAACGGCCTTTGCGCTTTCCACCAGCGCCTCCAGGGTCAGGTTCCAGTCGGACCAGCCGGCCGGGCAGGAAGCCTTCCACTCAATCTTGCTGCCATCGGGCATCTCGCGCAGGCCGTCGCCGTCCACATCCAGGTAGCCGGCTTCATCCAGCAGGCGGTTGGCTTCGGCCACATTGCCGCTCAGGTCGGTTGTATCCCACATCAGGGCCTGCATCTCTTCATTGTCCCAGTCAATGTAGTCCTCAAAGAGATACGCGTTGATGTAAGCCATTTTCATGGGGGCAGTATAGCCGGACATGGCGTTGATGGCGATGGCCTCATAGTCCAGGCACAGCGCCAGCGCCTTGCGCACCACAGGATCAGACAGGCCGGGCTTGTTCAGGTTGATGACCATGGAGGGCATGCCCCAGCCCAGGTGATGCGGCGGCTCGTTGTAATAGGTATTGACCAGCGAGTTGCCGTTTTCATCCTTCATGCTGTTCATGTAGGTTTCCACGTTGGCCAGGAACTGCTGGTTGATGTCGATGCGGCCCTCGCCGAAGGCGATGGCGCCGGCGTCGTTGTTAGCCAGGATATCATGGGAGATGTACTTTGGCTTGGCCAGCTTGCCAAACATATTCTCCGCCTGTCCCCAGTAGGTGTCCACGCGGATCAGGATCTGACGGGCTGCGTCACTGGCAAAATGCTTGTAGGGACCGGTGGCCACGGTGTCCTCATTGAACAGCTTGGTCATAGCCGGGCCATGCTTCTCCCAGCGGGGCATCCAGACGGCCTCCGGCAGGATCGGGACGGTGGTCAGGTAGCTCGCGGCGAGGAGTGGGTTGTAGTTGTCCTGATTCAGGACAAACTCCAGCGTGTAGTCGTCCACCACCACCACTTCCTTGATATAGGTGAAGATGTCCGGGCTGGGGGTAACGATGTCCGCGAACTTGGTCGTGTCATGCACATCATAGGAGAACTTCACGTCCTTGGCCAGGCAGGGCGTGCCGTCGTTGAAGGTGACATTTTCCTTCAGCTTGACCGTGTAGCGCGTGCCGTCCTCGCTCAGCACAGCGGCGCTTTCTGCGATCAGGGGTTCATTTTCGTTGGTGAGCATGTTGTACATGTACAGTGACTCATACACCAGAAAGCGGCCGCCGCCGATGCCCATGCCGACATTGCCGCCGGCCTCCAGGGGGTTGTAGCTGGACGCGGTGCCCCAGGCCAGGCCGAAATAGGACAGGGTCTCATTGCGCGGCAGCTGCACCAGGTCTCCCTCGGCAAGGCCGGGCAGGATGCCTATTGCCAGGGTCAGGATGAGTAAGAATGACAGGATCTTTTTCATGGTTTCCTCCTTTATTTATTCTTTCCGTAATATTATCTTACGGAAAAATACAGGTTTACAGACGGGCGTCCCACTTGCCGCAGAAAGCGTCCACGGGGCTGAGCCCGACAAAGGGCGCGCGCCCCAAAAGGCGGTCAATCAGGGCAGTGATGTTGTCAGGAAGGGCGCTGTAAGTGTTGATCATCACAGGCACCCGGGGCACATCCACCAGGTGGTAGGGGTTGGCCAGGGACACAAAGACAGTGGGCACCACCGCGGAATAATTGGGGCAGTTGGCGCCCATGGGCTGGGCCCACTCGATGCGCACGGTGGTCTGGTTGGACTTGGTCATCAGGTTGGATACATACAGGAGCAGGTCGTAGTTCTCGGTGATGTCGGTGGTCCTGCTTGAGCGCCCCTCCATACCCTGGGGCGGGGTGAAGATGGTGACTTCAAAGCCCTCTTTTTCAAGTCGTTCTTTAAAAACCGCGCCGATGTCCTCCCCGGTCCCGCCATAGTAACTCTCTCCGGTCACGATGGGATAGAGCATGATCCGCTTGTGGGTTTCAGGAGAAATGGGCAGGATGCCGCCCTTGTCCTTCACCAGGGTAACGGACCGCTCCGCGCACCTGCGCGCCAGATCGCGGTGCTCCTTGCAGCCGACAATTTTATCCGCGTTTTTCAGGGTTGGCCGGTTGTCCCTTTGATGCAGCTTCAGCGCGGCTTTCAGCGCCAGGATGCGGGTCACGGCCTCGTCCAGGCGCCGGGGCGTGATGACCCCGTCTTCGTACCCCTTTCGCATGAAGGCGATGTCCTCCTCCATGTTCTTGGTAAACAGGAAGACGTCGCAGCCTGCGGCAATGCAGGCAGGCACGGCCTTCTCGCGCCCCAAGGGGATGCAGAAGCCGGCCATGGTGGTGGCGTCCGACACGATCAGCCCGTTGAAGCCCAGCTTGCCGCGCAGCAGGTCCTTGAGCAGCTCCGGCGCCAGGGTGGCGGGCATGATCTCCTCGTCCCTGATGCCCGGCCGGAGCCTCCTGGAGTAGGCGGGCTGCATGATGTGCCCAGCCATGACCGTCAGCGCGCCCGCGTCAATGCAGGCCTTGTAGGCCGCCCCATAGGTGCTGTCCCAGTCCTCGCAGGAGAGGTCATTGATGGAGGTGACCAGGTGCTGGTCCCGCTCATCGCAGCCATCGCCCGGAAAGTGTTTGACGGAGGCGGCGACGCCTTCCTTCTGGATGGCCTTCACATAGGCGACGCCCATCTCCAATACCCGCCTGGGGTCTGAACCAAAGGTGCGCACATTGGTGATGGGGTTGCGCCAGTTGAAATCGATGTCGATGATGGGCGCGAAGGACCAGTTGCCGCCGACAGCCGCGGCTTCCCGCCCGGCTACGCTGCCCAGCGCCTCCGCGAAAAAGACGTCATCCGTCGCCGCCACCTGCAGTGGTGTTCCAACCTGCGTGCCGTCACTGGCCAGGCCGTTGCCGCCGCGCTCCAGGTTGGCGGGCAGGAGCATGGGGATTTTGGAGTTTTCCTGCAGCAGCCTGGAAATCCTGACCGCGTCATCCTTGGGGAAGGGGCGGAACATCGCGCCGCAGGGCTGGATGTCCCTGGCCAGGCGCAGCAGGTATTCCTCCTGCGCATCATAGATAATCATGCAAAATAGCTGGCGCAGCTTCTCATCCTGCGTCATCCCGGAAAGAGTTTCCTCCACCCAGGCGATATCTTCATTCGTCAAATAGAACGGCTTTCCTTTTAAATCTATCATGTTGCACCTGCCAAATCTGGTTCAAATTATTCCAAATCGTCAAATATATGATAACATGTCAGCCTAACTAGAAAAGTTCAGATTTACTCATATTCGCGTCTTCTTTTTATACAAATATATTGTATACTACCTGAGCAAAATGTGCAAGGGAGTATCAACCTTAAGTTTTCATAGACTTATACGCTTCATATCGTCCATCTTTATACAATCTCTCTTCAACAACCGCGTATACCTGAAAACTGAACGGGTGATTGTTGGTTTGGAGAATTAAGAGGAATCAAAATCACCGATACTGGCCGGCGATTTTGATTCCCATTGCACGCGAATCAAGTAAAACTCTCTCGAACCCTGGCCATAAACAAACACTTTCGTGGATTTTTGTTATTTGATGATATCACCAAGCTGATTAACGTTGATGAGATGCTCACGGAAAATCCCGTCCAGCGGTGTGCTGGGGATCAGGTAGGGTTCGGCGTCAACAAACATGTACGCGCCGCTTTCACCACCTGTCCATTTGGGCAGTCCATATCCGTTGGGATCTCCGTTCTTAACGAAGTTGCTCCAAAAATTCATGGTAACCTCAGCCGTTACATCGTCCCAGATTGTCCAGGGACGCTCATATTTTCCCAGACGATAGGAACCAAATTGGTACCAGAGCTCCGCTGAGTGCCAGCTCCATTCATTGCTGGGTGGTATGCGGCCGAATGTGTAGGTAAAGAATTTACCATCGTTCTGAGCGGTCATGATCTCCCCATAAAGCCTGGTAGAGTAACTGGCGAACCAGCTCTTGATAGCTGTTTTGTAGTAGGGAACCATGCCATCTGTGATCTCTACAGCGTTTTCCAAATCATACTTGTTACAGAGCTCATCCCCGAACTGCGCCCGGATAGCGGCATACAGCTCTTTTGCGGTGGTGGCTTCATACGCGCCACTCTCGCCGAAAATATTGCCAGCCATCATGTTTTTCCCGTTCAAGGCGCCCGGGGTAAGGTAAAATTCCTTAGGAGACTTTGTGATAGCGAAATTGTCGATGACGATGCTTCCTTTGAATACTCCGTCATCCACAACTTTTTTCAAGTCGTCCACAGGCACGGCGCGCAATTGCTCAACGGTGCAGTCACGGGGCAAGCCCAGGGCGTCAAGGACCGCGTAACCCGCTTCATAACCATCCTCCTGAGACCTGTACGTGCCAAACGCGCCAAGGGAGGATTGGTTCAGTGTCCCTGTGACATACTGATTGGACAAGGGAGAAACAAGGGCTGCGGTGGTTTTGCTCGATCCACCTGATTGGCCGGATACCGTAATCCGCGAGGGATCGCCGCCAAAGGCCTTGATGTTGTTGAAAACCCACTCGATCGATTTGGCAATATCCGTCACAATCCAGTTGCCCGATCCGCCGTACCCATTAGCCTCTGTCAGCTGCGGCAGCGCCAGGAGGCCAAATACGTTCAGGCGATGTCCTACGGTAACAACAATGATTCCTTTGCTGGCAAGAGCCTGCGCATCAAACTCCAGCTCGTAGGAATATCCGTGATTGAGCCCGCCGCCGTGGTACCATATGTATACTGGCAGGTTTTCGTTTCCCTCAACGGCCGGGGTTGTGACGTTCAGGTAAAGACAGTCTTCACTTTCGGGATAGGTTTCCGGATAGAAGGCACCCCATGTTGGGGCATATTCCGGAATATCCGGTGAAAAATTTTTCAGGTAAGAGGGCTGGATTGCGGTGGGAGCGAAGCTGTCACACGCCCTTACGCCCTCCCAGGGAGCAGGGTCTTGCGCCGGAGCCCACCGCAGCTCGCCTACAGGCGGAGCTGCATATGGGATGCCTTTGTAGATTGTGACATCATAATCGTTACCTACCACGCCGGTAATTTTGCCGAAATTTGTGCTGATTTCACCCAAGCCGGTGAAGGCGCGCTCTCCGTCTTCCGCCTGAGCGGTATATGTGAACAGGAAGACCAGCAGTGTCAAGAAAACCAGCGCGCATTTGTTCTTGTTTTTCATGAAAAATGCTCCTTTCCTAAAAGTCATTTAACAGGGGGATTTCTGCTAAGGGTTTGATTCGACTCGTTACGCGTGTTGTGAGCACTTGCATGATAGAACGAACCGCCCGCGCGGGAGCCGTTCCGTATCCCGCGCAGGCATTGAAATCAATTACTTGGCAATCAAAGCCATCAGATCGGCATCATGGAAATACCCAACTCTGCTGTTGGCGTCAAAAATCATGGTGGCGCCTTCCTGGATTGTGAAGGCAGGCCAGGCCAAACTCTCAGTGCTGGGGTCGCCGGTTTTCATGAAGGCCACCAGCGCGTCAGCCATGGCCATGGAACATCTCTCGGCGTTTTCCTCATCGCCCATGATCCAGTAGTCCGCGACATTTTTTGTGTTGCGGAAGAAAAGGAAGATGTCCCCGCCTGTATGGATGGCCGTGATGCCGCCCAACAGAGGCTGGTTGTAGGCGATGACCGCCTGGTAGGCGGTTCCACCCATGTTGGTATAATCTGTGACAAAGTTATTGTTTCGGTTGGTGACATACAGGCCGTCCACCGCCTTGTGGTCCGGATAGGCTTTCAGGAACTCATCCATGACTTCCTGCCACTTGTCACCATATTTCTCCTGATACTTGGCGATGACAATCTCATCTGTCATGGCAGGGAAGTAGTTCTCGAGATAGACTTCCTTGCTTTCCCATACGGGACCGCCATAAAGCGGGCCGGCGTTGGATGTAAACTCAGAAAACACCGATGTGCGCATCAAAGGAACCTTGCCCGCGGAAAACGCCGCGCTGCCGGTATAGAAATCCCCGTCAATGGTGGGGCCAGCAGAGTACTTGACTTCCCGGCATGCAGCCCGCAACTCATCATAAGGCATCTCTTGCAAGGTCTTGACGATTTCTTCTCCCGGCTTGCCTTCCAAGCCAAGATACTTGACCAGTTCGGCAGTCTGCGCCCTGGAAGTCTCAGAAGTGCGCGTGGAGCTGGCGGAACCGCCTGATTGAGCGACAGCGCGGTGGAAGAGCCCTTCTGCACGTGGGATGCCCATGAGTGTCGCTACCTTGCCGCCACCGCCGGATTGTCCGTCAATGGTCACGCAGTTGGGGTCCCCGCCATAAGCGGCGATGTTATCATGCACCCATTCCAGCGCGCAAAGGATGTCCACAAAAGACAGGTTTGCAGAATATTTGAATTCTTCACCATATTCTGATAAATCCAGGAATCCCAGGTAATTCAGGCGATGATTGAGGCTGACAAAAACCACATTCCCGTATTTGGCCAGGTTGTAGCCCTCATAAATACGGTGCTCAGCAGATGACCCGCTGGAATATCCTCCTCCGTGCAGCCATACCAGCACCGGCAGCTTTGCTTCCGGATCAACCGATGGCGTCCAAATATTGATAGACAGGCAGGTATCCTCCCCTTCAACAATGTAGTTGCACAGATTTTGAACCTCGTTGCGGTTAACCGCGCTGATTCCTTGCGGACAAATCTCGGTATAGCGGTTTGCTTGCCGGATTCCCTCCCAGGTGAAGGGTACCGGCTCCTTAAAACGTTCCGCTGTAGCGTAGGGGATTCCTTTGAACACGTTAACTCCGCCATAAGAAAGACCTACGGTTTCTCCTGCTGCGGACTTAACAAACACAGGAACAGTGGCGCCTTTCCTCACTTCGTAACTAAGCTCGCCGGCGGCCAAAGCTGAGATTGAGGAAAGCGTCATCATCAAGATGAGCATAAAAGCTAAAAACTTGCGCATATTTTTCTCCTTTAATCCGTAAAAACAATCATTATCAGTCGGTACAGTTAACGAGAAGACTTTTGAGAGAAGAAAGAAAGCCTTGCTGAATGCAGTCAACCCTCCTTTCGGCTGTGTGTCACAGCAGCTGCGTCCTGTCAGTTGTTCAGAAGCGGACATACTATACAATACTCTTTGCGTGAGATGCGTAAGGATACTATCGGTCAAAAAGCGGATACTGTTCAAAACAGATAGAATAACGATCAATTTCAACTGAATATATGATAGCAATAGGTCAATGAATTGAATACACATAAAATGTTGATATAATGGTGCTTATTTATTGATGCTATAGCCATCATGCTTAGCGGTACGGATCAGTTGCGTCTATGCCAAGCGCGTCATTGAGAGTTTATGCTATTGTTGGTTGTAAGAATTATAAAATCAATATCCATTGGTTTCAAGTTGTGGTATATTATAATACGAATCAACCCAGATTTGATATGTTAACAGGTTATAACAGGAGGTCTGTTTTGAACGAGCGTTATGAATTTATAGAGTACCTGGAAGGACTTCCAATCAGGGTATACCTTCATTCCGTTCGCTCCTTTCCCTTCCATTGGCACCAGGAGCTTGAGATTCTGATGTCCATCAAGGGCTCATTTTATGTGGAATACAAAGGCAAAATGATGCGGATCAAGGAAGGCGACCTTGTGGTGATTGGCCCGAATATCATCCATGCGACCAATCAAACAGAAGAGCCCAACCAGGTTATAGCCCTCCAGATAAACTGTGAGGAGATCAGCGTCCGGAAAATGTATGAGGCCTGCTTATCCAGTGATTTTGAATGCGTCGGAAATCCCGGGGACAATCCGGCGATTGATATCATCCGCAGGAGTCTCTGCTCCATTGCGCTTGAAGTTTACTATAAGAACACCGGATACTTGTACACTGTTTCCGCCCATGTGCAAATGATCTTGGGCGCATTGATGAGCCATTTTACCAAGGAGCCGGAGCCTGGTAAAATGGATGTGAGAAGCAGTTCCCCGGAGCGAATCCTAAGGATTCTGGATTATATCAACGAGAATTATACCCAGCGCATTACGCTTCAGAACCTGGCTTCCAGAGAATTCGTCGGTACCAACTACCTTTCAGCCTATATAAAGAAAAACCTTGGCATGACGCTAAGCGATTATCTCAACAGCATCAGGTTGAGAAAGTACCATGAATACCTGCAGACAGATTTTACAACTCCAATCAATGACATCGCATATAAAAGCGGTTTCTCGTCCCCGCAGTACGCGGCGTCCTTATTCAGCCGTAAATTCAACATTACACCAGGCAAATTCAGACGGGAAATTCAAAAACAGACCATGATCATGGAAGGCGCGCTGGAATCGATCAAGCACGGAAGTTATATGGACACTTTTCCTGAACTGGATGTCAGCCTGATTATGAAATACCTTCAAGTCCAGTCACAACCGGAGCTTCCTCGCACAGCGGCAGAATGCTTCTTCATCGAGGTTGATTGCGCTCAGGCAGCCAGCGCCCAGTATTTTGGCTCGACGGTGCGTGTGACCACAATCGGCAGGGCTTATGAGGGGCTCTTATCCCATGTACAGCGGCAATTGATGCAGCTGCAGGAAGAGATTGGTTTTTCTTATGTGCGTTTTCATGGGCTGATGAGCGATGACATGATGATGATCAAGGCGGATACAGACGGCGATATTCAGTACAATTTCTTTTTAGTGGATCAACTGCTGGATTTTCTGCTGTCCATCCGCCTGAAACCCTTTTTGGAGCTGACCTTCATGCCCAGCATTCTGGCTTCCGGTAACCAGACCGTATTTTCCTGGAGGGCGAACATTACGCCTCCCGCCTCCCTTGGCCAGTGGCGCGATCTGGTCAGAGCGCTGATGTCTCATCTTGTTTCCAGGTATGGAACGGAAGAAGTGAGCCAGTGGTACTTTGAAGTTTGGAATGAGCCAGATCTGACTGACATTTCCTGGACAGGCACACAGCAGGAGTTTTTCAGATTTTATGTGGAGACAGCCAAAACCATTGAATCCATATTGCCGCAGGCAAGGATTGTAGGCCCTTCCATCACGTCTGTTGGCATCAAGAGTAAAAAATGGGTCAGGGCTTTTATGAGATATTGTGAATTGCACCAAGCCCCGGTTCACGCTTTCAGCCTGCATCTGTACTCGGAAATCGTCAGGGAGGACAATCTTGCGCTCAATGTGCGCAGGATTGCCAAAAGCACTACTTTGCTGGAGCAAAGCCCCTCTTTAATGGAACGAGACTATGTAAAGAACCTGCTTGATAATTTGCGCGGCCAGTTAGGCCAGAAGTATCAGAAACTTCCCTTGATTGCAACGGAGTGGAACCTTTCCCTGTCCATGTTCAATCCCATCCACGACAGCGCCTTTGCCGGAACTTCACTGATTTACGATTCGTTGAAAAATGACAGCGACAAATTGCTGCTGCTTCACTGGACAGGCCTGGATTACCTGGAAGAAGCGATTCCCTTGCCGGTGCAGGAGTTTCATGGCGGTTTTGGTCTGCTAACGGTCAACGGGCTGCGCAAACCCACTTACTGGGCCATGTGGGCGCTGTCGAAATTGGGCAAGGAGGTACTGGAAAAAAACGATTATGGCATTCTGACCCGTAAAGGCGATGAGCTTGTGCTTCTCACCTGCCATCATCCTTTAACGGAGTTCGCTTATGACATTTCCTACGCCAAGCCGTTTAGCATTTCCTCGTCCCAGATGATGGAGATCCATGAATATCAATGGAAACTGATCCTTCAAGCGACAGACTTGAGAATCCAGCGGTATCACTTCATGCTTGACCACAGCGACAGCAAGAAAGTGATGGCCGATATGAAAGTCCAGGAACCGCTTGGCGTACAAAGCATCAATCAGATAAAAATGCGCGCTCAGCCTGAGTACAGCGAGGAAAATATCAGCTGCGAAAATGGACAGCTCAGCATCCGGTGCATGCTGCGTAAATGTGAGTTCGAGCTGATCATCATCAGCAGGCGGACAAATTGAGGGGGACAGGGCAGTTAAACCTGTTTGCCGAATAGTCAAAAGCGACCGGAAGCTTGCGCTTCCGGCCGCCTGCTCAGGCATTGCTGTCAATGATAGGGGTTATGAGCATTTTACTTCGCAGGTTCGTATGGAATTTCCTGTGCCTGGGAAAGCAACCAGTCACGGAATGCTTCATTGCTGTAGGTAGCGTTCCAGCTCAGATGTGGATAGAAGATGGTCGTTCCTTTGATATAGAAGGTGAGAATCATCTTGGCGCCGGTTTCCTCGATTTCATCAATCAGTTTCTGCGCCATAATGCGTGAGTCCTCGCCTCTGAGAAGACCGTTCCAGGTTCCATAAAGAACCTTGTGGCCTTTTTCCTCATAAGCAGCGACGGATTCTTTCGCATTGTTTACAGACCCTTCGCTCTCATCAGCAGCCATAATAATCCAGACTGACTTGTCCTTGATGGTGTCATACGCGTCGATTTTGAAGCTGCCGCCCGCGACGGGGACAGCAGCAGCAAACATCTCAGGGTATTTGGTCATCAGTGAGACGGTACCGCCGGAGCCATAGGACAGGCCGCTGAGGCTAATCCGGGCGCCGTCAACCGCGTCATACTCCCTCATGATGTTGTCAATCAATTCCTTGATGCCGTCTATCGGCCAACCGCCCTGTGGGCTTTGCGGGGCGAGGACGAAACAGGGATTGACCGCCTGGGAAGCGGGCTTGGCGAACTCAATCGGACTCGCGTTCGCGGAAACATGCATGAAACCGTCTTCGCCGATTTCACCGCCGCCATGCAGGAAGACAAACATCGGGTATTTTTTCCCTTCTTTGATCTCCGGCACGAACAGACGATATTTGAACGGACGATTCTCAGAGCCCGTAAAGGTGTCCAGCTTAAAGTCGTCAATCAGGTAGGAGACATCTTCAGTCGTTCTGATTGAGCCAGCTTTGATGACCTTATCGCTCCCAACAGGAATGTCTTCTTCCCAAGTGAGCTGAATGGAGGAATCAAGCCGGGTCTTGTTGGCCACAGCGGTGAGGGTGTCTGAGAAATCAACAATCAGATACTTTCCAGTTTCCTGGGCATCATACAGATCAAGGGAGTTGTTGACATAAGTGGAGGCTACAGCAAGATTTTTCATTTCGTAGGCGCCTTGGTCAAAACCCACCGCAGTAAAGGGTGATATGCCTATGAGAGGCCATGCTGTCCCTGCAGGGATCTCCTCCGGGAACTCTAGCGCCACAGCGGAGATGGCCTGTCCCAGTTCGAATACCTCTGAAATGGCAATGGCTTTGATCGGTGCAATCTCAACAAGTTCGACTGGCGTTTCTACGTTCTCAGCGATTGTCAGTCCCATCATGCTGACAAGCAAGACAGAACACAGCAACAGGTAGACGATTCTTTTCACAGCTTTTCTCCTTTTTATAGTTTCAAATGCCTGGGCAATATTATTATAAAAGGCAGATGGATAGATTGTCAGATGCAAATTGATGCTCTATTAGGCAGAATTTACTCATATTTACACATGTTTATGCGTTTTTCTGCGATTCAGGTCGTTTTGTGGTTTGACCATTAACGCTCTGTTTTACATAACATCCTTAAGAGATATTCATCACAATCCTCAGGAGATCTTTATCAAATCCGGTCTTGCGCTCCCGGGGAAAAGCGGCTATATTAGCGAAGTGGGATTTGTGAACTAATGGCAGTAAATATGGTGGTAAACAAAAGCCCAACTCATAGAAATCCTTCACAAGCTCCCGTAGCTCAGCTGGATAGAGTGTCAGACTCCGACTCTGAAGGCCGTGGGTTCGAATCCCGCCGGGTGCACCAAATAAGGACTGCTGTTTGGATAGAATAGCAGTTCTATTTTTTGGGGCTATAGGCAAAAAACGATCATCATAAACAGACGATACTCCCTGTCTCTACGCGCCAATGCTTCTTAGCCTAAT
>Ga0255346_1001725_pt1 | contig 29424 bp, 31 predicted proteins | sample wastewater_treat_FD_194410 | JGI IMG/M metagenome (GOLD analysis project Ga0255346, IMG submission 194410) | Wastewater microbial communities from Lulu Island WWTP, Vancouver, Canada - plant22 | ecosystem: Engineered > WWTP > Wastewater > Unclassified | place: Canada: Vancouver, British Columbia...
ATTAAATGTACTTCGTAATAAGCCATAAAGTCGCTAAAGCTGGCACTAGCTGTTTGAATGATTTTGTCTCCTACCTCTATGGTGGTGGTACCAAGCCTTTCCAGCCCGATTTTAACTTCTTCGATGTAGGAAGCCAGAAGGGCCAGCCCGGTCAATGCGGCCGAGCCAATGGCAAATCCTTTGCCGGTCGCTGCGGTCGTATTGCCCAGTGAATCGAGGGCGTCAGTGCGTTTGCGCACTTCGGGTCCGAGACCGCTCATTTCGGCATTACCTCCGGCGTTGTCTGCGATAGGTCCATAGGCGTCGGTAGCCAGGGTGATACCGAGGGTGGAGAGCATACCCACAGCCGCCAATCCTATACCATATAAACCACTGGAAATATGCTCAAAATCGAAAGTGCCCAGTTTGAAACCCGAAGCAAACAAAAAAGCAAAAATAATACCGCAGACAACGGCTATTACGGGAATGGCTACCGAAATCATGCCCGTTCCCAGGCCAGCAATAATGACCGTAGCGGGCCCTGTTTTGCCACTTTCGGCAACGCGTTTGGTAGGCCGGTACGACTGAGAGGTATAGTATTCGGTAGACTGGCCTATGATGATTCCTACCAGTAAACCCACAATCACCGAAAGCGATAGTCCCAGCCAGTTTTCGATTCCCAGTAAATAGAGAACAAGGAAACTGGCTCCCGCAATAAGTACTGCGCTGATGTTGGTACCGAAAGCAAGGGAACGCAACAAAGATTTGACCCCTGCGCTTTCTTTGGTTTTAACCAGAAAGATACCGATGATGGACAAGAAGATTCCAACGGCGGCAATCAGCATGGGAGCTAAAATAGCTTTGGTTTGTTGTTCCAGGCTGAGCACCTGGTATGAGGCTGCACCCAGGGCGGCCGAAGCCAGGATGGAGCCGCAATAAGATTCGTAAAGGTCGGCTCCCATACCGGCCACATCGCCCACGTTATCGCCCACGTTGTCGGCAATGGTAGCCGGGTTGCGGGGATCGTCTTCCGGGATTCCGGCTTCCACTTTGCCCACCAGGTCGGCACCTACGTCGGCTGCCTTAGTGTAAATACCTCCGCCCACGCGGGCAAACAAAGCTTGGGTAGATGCACCCATGCCAAAAGTCAGCATGGTGGTGGTGATGATCATGTTTTTTTGCTCCGGGCTGGCCGCATCTATAAAATAATTCAAAATGAGATACCAGAGCGAAATATCCAGCAAGGCAAGACCAACGACCACCAGACCCATGACGGCCCCGCTTCGGAAAGCCACTTGCAAGCCCTGATTGAGGGAACTGCGGGCAGCGTGTGCGGTGCGTGCAGAGGCATAAGTGGCTGTTTTCATACCCAGAAAGCCGGCCAAACCCGAGAAAAATCCCCCGGTTAGGAAGGCAAAAGGCACCCAATTGTTTTGCAGACCGAAATAGGCCATGGCGGCAAAAATCAAGGCCAGTATTATAAATACTATGGTGACGACCTTGTATTGTTGCTTGAGATAGGACATCGCTCCTTCTCGTACAAAACCGGCAATTTTTTTCATTAAGTCGGTTCCTTCGTCTTTTTTCTTCATTTGCCTGTAGAAATAAAAGGCAAAAATTAAGGCTGTGACTGACGCCAGCGGGATTAACCAAAAAATAATATCTACCATGGTGTTTTTTTTAGAGAGTAGGGACAAAAGTATAAACTCCTTGCAAAAATGGCAATATCTGAGCGGAATTTATTTTACGACATTTATTTAAAGAGTATATAGTGTCTTATTAACCGATCTTTTTTATAACTTTGTAAGGCATAGAATGCTTCGAGGGCTGAATACAATAAACACCCATTTAAGCCACTCATTAATAGAGGAATTAAGATTAAAATTAAACAAAAAGAATTTTAAACATAATGATTTATTAATATTTAACAGCACTTTGTTTGCCGGTGGCAAAGTAGTGTCTTATCTTTGATCCGTAAACATTATAATCTTAACAAATATGTCAAAAGAACAAACAGAACAAAAAGAACAAAAAGGTCCAGCAGCAGAAAAATTGAAAGCTCTGCAAATGGCCATGGAAAAAATAGAAAAAAGCTACGGAAAAGGCTCAATTATGAAAATGGGAGACGATAAAGTTGTCGATGTACCGGTTATTTCCTCAGGTTCCATCGGTTTGAATGCGGCTCTGGGAGTTGGGGGCTTTCCCCGGGGCCGGGTAATCGAAATTTACGGACCGGAATCCTCCGGCAAAACCACCCTGGCCATTCATGCTATTGCCGAAGCGCAAAAAGCCGGAGGTATAGCTGCTTTTATTGATGCCGAACATGCCTTCGACCGTTTTTACGCTGAAAAACTGGGTGTAGATATTGCCAATTTATGGATATCTCAGCCCGACAGCGGAGAACAGGCACTCGAAATTACCGAACAACTTATACGCTCTTCAGCAGTGGATATTGTAGTCATCGACTCTGTAGCTGCTCTCACCCCCAAGGCCGAATTGGAAGGAGAAATGGGCGATTCCAAAGTGGGTCTTCAGGCTCGTCTGATGTCTCAGGCTTTGCGTAAACTCACCGCTACCATCAGCAAAACCAACACGACTTGTATTTTTATCAATCAGCTTAGAGAAAAAATCGGCATCATGTTCGGCAATCCCGAAACAACTACCGGTGGTAATGCGCTCAAGTTTTATTCCTCAGTGCGCCTAGACATCCGTCGTATCGGGCAAATTAAAGACGGTGAAGAAATCATCGGAAATCAGACTCGTGTAAAAGTGGTTAAGAACAAAGTGGCTCCACCCTTCCGCAAAGCGGAATTTGATATCATGTACGGTGAAGGCATTTCCAAAACCGGAGAATTAATAGACTTGGGTTCCGATTTGGGTATTATAAAAAAAAGCGGTTCCTGGTATGCTTACAAAGACAGTCGACTGGGGCAGGGCAGGGAAGCCGCCAAAGACTGCATGCGCGACAATCCTGAATTGGCCGAAGAAATAGAAAAATTAATTTACGAGGCGCTCAAAAAATAAGCTTTTTAATTCCTTAAATCCACACAATTATGAAAAGTGAAGAAGAAGATCTGTTGGAATACGACGACGAAAAAGCCTTGAGTTTCATTCGCAATCAACTTCCTCAGGAAATGAAATCCAAACACAGCGACGACGATTATTACTACCTGTTGGACAGCATTTACGAGTACTACGAAAACAAAGGTTTTCTAAACGATGACGAAGAGAAAGTTACCGTTGATCTTGATGAATTGAGCGATTTTGTCTACCAAGCCGCTAAAGAAGAAAAGCTGAGTTTCAGCAGAGAAGAGGTGGGCTTTTTTGTAGACGCCGAAATTGCATATTGCGAGAGCCTGGGTATATTTGAGCCTGAAGAATAGGCCGATAAACTTATTTTTTTGCTTTCTGTTCCGGTGTATCTGTCGCCGGTTCTTCTTCTTTTCCTTCTTCCTCAACCGGAGCAAAATTTGTGTAGCCTTTTTCAATCAGTAAATTGTACCAATTCAGCAATTTCCGGATATCCGAAGGGTAAACCCTTTCCCGGTCGTAATCGGGCAGCACATCGGCAAAATAGGCTCTGAGTTCGTCGTTGCTTGCTTTGGGATCGATACTTAATTTTTCTCCTCCGGCCTTAGTTTTAAGCAATTCCAGTACTTCGTGCAATGGTTTTTCACCGTTTTCGGTATACATCGAAATCTCGCCCAGGGACATCACTTTATCTTTGTTGTAAGCGGGCATTCTTTTTCCGTCGACCAAGGACTCTACTATCAGCATATTTTTGCCCTGGCTGAGCATTTTATACAAACCTGGTTTGCCGGAGACGGCTACAATTTTTTTCAACATCTTGGTAATTAATTTTTTAGGTGAGTTATTGCATTAGTTTAAAAATCTGCTTTTAGGAAAGATGTCCTTCAGTTCTGTACTTCTTTAATCAGTTCTATAACCTGGGGCAACAAGGCAAGCTGACCGTTGTTATCGATGATGAAATCGGCCTTGGATTTCAGCAAATCCTGGGACAACTGCCGGCGGATACGTTCCCTAACCTGTTCCTGACTCCAGCCTTTGTTGCGGCAGACTCGTTCAATGCGCAAGTTCTCGGCTGCAGTAACCAATGCAACGTAGTCGCTGAGTTTGTCCAACCCTGCCTCGTACAAAAGGGCGGTTTCATGCACAAGCAGGGGGTAATTCCCGTGTTTTTGTTTCCACTCACAGAAATATTCAATCACGGGCGGATGGACCAATTTATTTAACTGAGCAAGTCGCACAGGGTCATTAAAAGCGGTGGAAGCCAGTAATTTGGTATTAAGTTTATTGTTTTCGTCGTATATTCCCCTGCCAAATAAGGCAATGAGCCCCTTGCGTAAGGCAGGGTTTGTTTCGTACAGCTCTTTGGCCGCAGAATCTGCATCGAACACAGGAATGCCCAGTATTCTGAAAATTTCTGCAACAGTCGATTTGCCGCTGCCAATACCGCCGGTCAGAGCCAAAATTTTCATCGGAAAATTATTTTTTTTCGATCAGACATTCAACCTTATCCGGGTGCAGACTGAGTCGCTGTACATAATCCGGGGTCTTTATCAATTTGACGCTCTGCAGGTCTTCGTTCGATTCGATTAAATCGCGGTAAGATATGCCTAATTGGAAATCTTCCGCTTTGACCGATTGATAATTGGACTTGCTTACCAAAAAAGAAACAACCACTTTCGAAGGGAAAGAGCGCAAAAGCAGATTTTCGGGAAAATCCAGCCCCGTAACGGGGATTTCGTAACGAACTTCTGTAAATTCCTCAACCGGAAAATGCACTCGTACGCTAGTCTGATCAAAATGAACACCTTCTATGGCTTTGAGTTTTACATCCATGCTCACAGAATCTCTCAGTACAGGTAGATCCAGGAATTCGGTCTCTACCAGCTCAAGACTATCCAGGATGGATGAAGGAGCGTATACTCTGACGAAAGCGGGTTGTATGGAAGGTTCCTCAACCAGCATATATTGCCGTGAAAGAGCTACTTGAGCATTTAGTTTGACAGGCAGGTCTTTTTGTTCTTTTTCGACGAAATACAAAATCAGACTGTCCGGACTGATCCTCAAAATTTGAGCACTGGGCTTAAGTTTTGCAAAAATGATCGGTTTGAATTGCTCAAGTGAAATTCTGCCGATATCATCGTCAGCACGCCAACGTAACAAATCAAGCTCAAGGCCGAGTTTTCGCCGGTGGATATGATAATTGTAAAGATGACTACCCTTGTCTCGTACGGTTACTTTTATACAGTCGGGTAATTCGTTGGTTACAGTTATGTTTTCGGGCAGTTTCCCGTATCGCAAGGGAATGGACAATTCTGTTTGCGAAGTGGCCTGGGTGCTTTGAAGAAACCAAAATAAAATGGAAAGGCCCAAAAACAACAGAAAAACATAAAACTCCTTGTTCTTATTCAAAAATAGGAGACGATATGTTTTTCTGAAGAAGTATTGGACCCGGGTCCATTTTAATTTAAAACCCATTATTTTGAAGGATTGGCAGCCGGTTCGCCTGCGGCGAATACCGCAGTTTTTTCGATACGTATACGGACGTTCTCAGAGATTTCAATAATAAAAGCGTCGTCTTTAATGTCGCGAAGTTTTCCGTAAATACCGCCGGAAGTTACAACGCGGTCACCAACCTGCAGGGCGGCACGGGCTTTTTGAATTTCTTTTTGTTTCTTGTTTTGCGGGCGGATCATAAACAACCAGATAACCAGAAAAATCAAAATAAGTGGCAAAAATTGCATAAAACCACTTCTAGGGGCTTCGGCAGCTGTTTCAGCACCTGCCTGGGCAGCTTGTAATAAAATGAATAAATTCATAACGATAGAGATTATATAACTAATAACTAATAATTGAAAAATCAGACTTTAAATAATTTGTTTTCTTTTTTTAGTTCCCGGACTATGTGATCGAGTGTTCCGTTGATAAATAAACTACTTTTTTCTGTACTGTAGCTTTTAGCAATGTCTATATATTCATTAAAACTGACACTTAAGGGAATATCCTTTATTTCCATAATCTCGGCCAGGGCCACCTGCAGTATAATTAAGTCCATAAGGGCCAGGCGTTCCAGTTCCCAGTTTTGAACAGCTTTGGTAATCATGCTTCTGTATTCTTCGGCATTTTTTATGGAAGCTCTGAATAAATCGAGTGCATACTGACGATCGTTTTCGTCTCTGTACATGGGCAAAAGTGCCTGGTTTGCGCCATTGCTTTGCTCAAAACGCTTGACGGTTTTCAGAACAAAGGTAAGGACTATGTCCAAATCGTCGTTCCAATAGATAGATTTCTCTTCCAAGACTTCTTCCAGATAACTATTGTTTTGGATAATTTGTTTAAATATTTTGCGCCAGACTTCTTTGTCGGCTTCGTAGCTGTTGCTCTCGGCTTGCATATATTCAATATAAAAAGGAGCCACTAGAATCTGGTCATAAATATTTTTTATCAATCCTTCGTGGGGTGCCCAGGATAATTTCCGGTTGTTTATCTCGCGTTTGAAGGTGGTGTTTTGCCTGAGTTGAGCCAGAAAGGCATTGTTCACAAAACGCAAATTCGGATTTTGTTCTTCCGGGCTGGGCAGGTATTTGCCGCGAGCCATGTCGATGCGTCGTTCGGCATAATAACCGATGTCTGAAACCAGCAACAATAGATATAAATACAGATCGTAGGTTTTTTCTAAACTAAAAAATAATTCCTTTTCGGCTTTTGCCGGGTTTTCGTTGTTATTGTTCTGGTGGCAGGCATACACCATTTGTAATACCTTAGTACGGATAAGAACACGATTGATCATTACGGATTCTACAAAAAGCAACGCCGCAAAGATAATATATTTTACCAAGCAAGATTGCATCCTTAAAATATTATATCTAATTTTGAACTCAGATCAAAGACAACTCCGGTTGAACTTATTATCGAATTTATTGATGAAGTACCATGAAAACAGACACAGAAGATAATAAGAATATAGACAAGGACATGGTCTATAACAAAACGGTAAAAGCAGGAAAACGCATCTATTATTTTGATGTAAAAAAAAGCCGAAACAACGAGATGTATATTGCGATTACCGAAAGTAAAAAGATTGTAAGCGGTGATTTACTTACCCCGGATATCAGCTTCAAAAAGCACAAAATATTTCTTTATCACGAAGACATGTCCAATTTTGCCGAAGCTCTGCTTCAGGTAATTCAATACGTCAAAGAAAGACAAGCACCACCTCCGCCCCGGGAACAATATTGGGAGAAAAAGAAAGAGGCCGATCGCAGCACTCCCGACGAGGACGACAGCTTAGGGATTTAGGCAAGTTCGTCAAGAGCTTTGAAGAATTCAGCGACCGGACTACTGCCGACAAAGACGATAACGACGAAGATTCCGGCGATTCGAGCTAATAATTTTTCAGGCTTGTTTGTTGTAATAAATCTTTTGATTACCTTTGCGCCGCTTTTGACTAAACCCGTGTGATGGGAAAATTTAAGAGCTTATTTTAAATTTTTGAGTAACACAATTCAATCACAATGAAAACTTTAGAACTTAATGGCAGCCCGAGAACCGATTTCGGGAAAAAAGCCTCCAAAAACGTTCGCAATAAAGGCAACGTACCTTGTGTCCTTTACGGAGGTGAAAAAAACCTGCATTTCCAGGTAAAAAAAGAGGATTTACGAGCATTGATTTATACTCCTGCAGTTCATTTGATAAAGCTTAATATTGCAGAAAAGGCTTATATGTCGATACTTCAGGACGTACAGTTTCATCCCGTCAGTGATGAGCCTCTGCATCTTGATTTCTTGCAAATTTTCGAAGACAAACCCATCCTTATTGAAGTACCTGTCAAACTCAATGGTTTTGCGGCCGGTGTTAAGGATGGCGGTAAGTTGAGCCTTGATTTGCGCAAACTCAAAGTTAAAGCTTTGTATAAAGATATTCCCGATTTTCTGGAAATCGACATTACCAACTTAGAGTTGGGTAAAACGGTACAGGTGGGTGATCTCGAATTTCCCAACATGGAACTGATGAACACCAAAAACGCCGTGGTTTGTGCTGTTAAACTGACCCGTGTAGCCAGAGGTATAGCTGCTGCCACTGCTGCCACAGAATCGGAAGAAAGCGAAACAGAATGAAATACCTGATTGCCGGTTTGGGGAATATAGGTGAGACCTATCAACACACCCGGCATAACATTGGATTTGACATATTGGACGCTTTCTCGGAAGCGTCCAATGTTGTTTTTGAGCCTAAGCGTTACGGCGCTGTAGCAGAAGGCCGGCTCAAGAACAAGCAGTTTATTTTGCTGAAACCTTCCACTTACATGAATCTCAGCGGTAACGCCGTGCGTTATTGGTTGCAGGCCGAAAAAATCTCATTGGAGAATTTGCTGGTAGTGGTAGACGATCTGGCATTGCCTTTTGGTCGTATGCGTTTGCGTCCCGACGGGGGAGATGCCGGCCATAACGGACTGAGTCATATACAGGAAAGCCTGGGCACCGATAAATACGCCCGTCTGCGTTTTGGTATAGGCAACGATTTCCCTCAGGGGACTCAGGTGGATTACGTACTCAGCGGCTGGACCGCCGAACAACTGGAAACATTGCCCGAGAGGATAGATCAAGCCGTAGAAATCATCAAAAGCTTTTGTCTGGCCGGCATTCAGCTTACCATGACCAGGTACAACCGCAAATAAGCATGTATCGAAGCCTTCCAGCCCGAAACGTTTGGCTTGCTGCACCGGCGAATCGTAAATAAATATGAATCAAAGCGTACGCATAGACAAATGGCTGTGGTCTGCCCGGATCTACAAGACCAGAACACTGGCCACCGAAGCTTGCCGCAAAGGTCAGGTGAGTATTGCAGGGGTAAAAGTAAAGCCCTCCAGAATGGTGACCGAGGGTGAAATACTCAACGTACGCAAAAATCCTCTTACCCTGACGCTGAAAATACTGAGTCCCATTCAAAACAGAGTCCCCGCAAGATTAATTCCGGAAGTTTTGCAGGATCTGACACCTGCTGAAGAATACGAAATGCTCGAAATGGCCCGTATTGCGAGCTTTGGCAAGCGAGCGGCAGGCAGCGGTAGGCCCACCAAGAAAGAACGCCGCGACCTGGAAAGTTTCCTAAATAGTGAAGAGGAATAAACGGCAAATCTAAGCAAATAGCATTCCCGTACTCATAAGACCCCACCTTATGAGCAACAAGCTGAATTTAGGGTGCAATTAATTGAAATACAGCAATATCTTTGTATTTATCCAGTCCCATATTCCAGTCTTTCAGCACACCGCTTTGTTCAAAACCCAGTTTGCCAAAAAGAGCCAGGCTGTCTGTGTTTTCGGTAGGAATGTAGGCGTAAAGCTGATGAATATGCAGAAAACCAAAAGCAAATTCAATCAGTAGCTTTAAAGCCTGAGTGGCATAGCCCCTGCGCTGATAGGCCTTATCTATCAGAATGCCTACACCTGCGCGGTTGTGGTAGGGGTCAAAATCGTAAAGATCGATGGTGCCGACAACACAGTCGTCTTTTTTACTGTCTATCATAAAACGCAATTGCCTGGAAACGAAAATATTTTGTTCGGCCTGGCTTATGTATTGATGTAGGGCATATTTTGAAAAGGGCGACAGAGTGCTGCCGTATTGCCAGAGGCTGGTGTCGTTTTCGCAGCGGTAGAGGAATTCCAGGTCTTCGGGCTCGGGCGACCGTAAGCGCAATTGTTCGTTTTGAAGGAAGGTTCTCATGGTTGGGGGAATTATTTGGGTCTCTCAGAAGCTTGCTCCGAAGGCTGCTCCTCCGTTTCCTGAGCCTGCTCCGGGTTCGGAAAAAGCTCTAAATCCTTGATGACTTGGCCTTTGACCGGAATGCAAAACAAAAAGAAGAGCATGGTCATCAAGAAAAAGACCAAAGCGTTGGGCATGGTGGTGAAAACCTCCAGAAACAGAGCAAAAAGAGCGATTAAACTGAATACGTACATTCTTGCGGAAGCCGCTTTCCGGTAGGCCGGCAGACGTTCTTCGAGTGCTTTGTCGAGGCGTATAGCCCTGGTTTTGTGGTGAAACCAGCGAAGGCTAAAAGGCACGCCGATCAAAAACAATAGAATGCTAAAGCTTTGAAAAGGCAGGGAAAGCTCTTGTGACAACAGGAAAGACTGTAGTGGAAACAAATAAGCCAACAGGCCTAAACACAGGAGTAAGCCAACGCTGAGAAAAAATTGTAAGCGTAGTTTTTTCAGCACAAGATGGAGAGCAGCTTCCATATCAGGAGGTTTTAAAAGGAATTCGATTGAGTATGGAACGTCCCAGCGTGATTTCATCGGCATATTCCAATTCGTCGCCCACCGAGATTCCCCGGGCTATAACAGTGATCCTCAGGGGATACGTACTGATTTTTCGAAAAATATAAAAGGAGGTGGCATCGCCTTCGGCGGTGGCCGAAAGGGCCAGAATGACTTCTTCAACCCGGTTTTCTGTGAGCCTTTCCACCAATGAATTGATTTCAAGATCGGAAGGCCCTATGCCGTCCATGGGAGATATCAGGCCGCCCAGCACATGGTAGAGGCCGTTGTATTGCCTGGTTTGTTCTATGGCCATTACTTCGCGCACATTTTCCACTACGCAGATGGTGGAGGTATCTCGTCTGGGATTGCTGCAAATCAGGCATTCTTCGGTGTCGGAAATATTGTGGCAGGTCTTGCAATAGGCTATTTCATTTTTCAGGCGTATCAGGGTGTTACCGAAGTGCTCCACATCCTCTTTGTTTTGACGCAAAAGATGCAACACCAGACGCAAGGCGGTTTTCCTGCCTATACCGGGCAAGCCGGAAAAAGCCTGCACGGCTTCCTCCAATAAAACGGAAGGGTAGATTTGATCCATTATAAATCGAACACTGAGGGGGCAAAAGTACGTTCAAATCCCCAATTTTAAAAATAATCCCGTATTTTTGCAGCCTGTTCAAAAGTTTATGAATGAATTTCTTGTACTGGGACTGTTATTGGCTTATTTTGGATTGCTCTTGCTGATATCCGTCTTATCCAAAGGATCCGACCAAAACAACAATGCCTTTTTTCTGGGAGAACGCAAGTCGCCCTGGCCGGTAGTGGCCATAGGTATGATAGGGGCTTCGCTTTCGGGAGTGACTTTTGTTTCGGTTCCGGGCATGGTACGCGACAACAGCTTTTTGTACATGCAGACCGTGATGGGCTTTTTCGTTGGCTATATTTTGATTGCCAATGTTTTGCTGCCGGTTTATTATCGCCTAAATTCTCCCAGTATTTATGTCTATCTGAAAGAGCGCTTCGGCAAGTATTCTTATAAAACCGGAGCCGCCTTTTTTCTCTTGTCCAAAACCATAGGAGCGGCTGCCCGTCTGTATGTGGTAGCCATTGTTTTACAAGCCTTTGTCCTTGAAAAATGGGGGGTGCCCTTTGCCCTTACAGTAATCATCATCATAGCGATGATCTGGATGTATTCCTTTCGTAGCGGTATTAAAACCATAGTGTGGACCGATTTGTTACAAACGCTCTGTTTATTGACAGCCCTGGTTTTGATTATTCTTGAACTGTCCAAGAGTTTACAGCCCGAAAGCGGTTCGGTCTGGGGGCTGATGAAGGCCAGTCCTTATATGAAAATGTTTGAGTTCGAAGACTGGCGCAGCAGGCAGCATTTCGTCAAACAGTTTTTCAGCGGCATTTTCATTGCCTTGGTTATGACGGGTTTGGATCAGGACATGATGCAAAAAAACCTGAGTATACCTAAGCTTAATAAAGCAAAGAAAAATATTTATACCTACGGTTTTGCTTTTATTCCGGTGAATTTTTTATTTCTGAGCCTGGGTGTCTTGTTGTTGCTGTTTGCACAAAAGAATCAACTGGAACTGCCGGTTTCATCCGACGACATTTTACCGGTTATTTCCACCGGCCCCTACCTAAGCCCGGCCACCGGTATCTTTTTTATCATTGGCATCATCTCGGCTGCTTTTTCGAGCGCAGACTCGGCCCTGGCTTCGCTGACCACCTCGTTTTGTGTGGATATACTCGACCGCAGGGACGATGTTCGTATTCGCAAATGGGTACATTTGCTGATCTCGGTGCTGTTTCTGCTGATCATTCTGATCTTTAAGGCAGTGAACAAGCGCAGCCTGATTGATGCCATATACGTAATTGCCGGCTATACCTACGGGCCTTTGCTGGGTTTGTTCACTTACGGTTTGTTCAGCAAACGTCCGGTCAAGGATAAGTGGGTGCCTTATATTGCTTTGAGTGCACCTGTATTGAGTGCATTGTTTCAATATATTTCCACTCGTTACTGGTCTTATGCCATGGGTTACGAGTTATTGATGTTCAATGGCGGACTGACTCTGCTGATGCTGTGGCTCAGCGGCAAAACGGTAAGCAACCAGACGGTCGGCGGCAAAAAAGTAGGCAGCAAAACGGCCGGCGTTAAAGGCAGCCTTCGAGCCGGCTTTTGTATAAAACACAATTCAAGAAATAACTAAGATGGAAATCAACAGCGCAAGCTTTGTCGTAAGCAATACCTCGGTCGAAAATTGTCCCAAGACTTCTTTGCCCGAATTTGCCTTTATTGGCCGTTCCAATGTAGGGAAATCTTCCCTGATCAATATGTTGCTGAATCAAAAAAACTTGGCCAAGACTTCCTCGACTCCGGGTAAAACCTTGCTGATTAATCATTTTCTGGTCAACGAAGCCTGGTATTTGGTGGATTTGCCCGGTTACGGTTACGCCAGGGTTTCCCTCAAACAAAGGGAGCAGTTGCATCGCATGATCAGCGATTATATGCTGAAAAGACCCAATTTGCTGTGTGTGTTTGTTTTGCTCGACTCGAGGCATCGGCCACAGGAAATCGATCTTGATTTTTTGGAGTTTTTGGGAGAAAACCAGGTGCCTTTTGCGCTGGTGTTTACCAAAATAGATAAATGCAAAAAATCCGAGTTGAATCTCAACATCGAAAACTATCGCAATCGCTTGCTCGAAAGCTGGGAAAGCCTGCCTCCGCTTTTTTTGAGTTCGTCCGAAAAAAAACAGGGTAGAACGGCCTTACTTACCTATTTAACGCAGATTTTGAAGGATTTATCCAGCCAGCCTTTGGAATAGCGCATCATCCAACAATAACAGAGCAGCGCTGTAAGGCTTCCTATCAGGGAACCCACACTGACGTCCACCAAAAAATGCTGGGATAAATATACCCTCGAATAGGCCGTCAGACTGGCCAATATCAGAAAAAATACTTTCCAAAAAGGCTTTTTAACAATCAAAGCGAGTACCATAAAAACGGCAAAAGCTCCCGTGGCGTGTCCCGAGGGAAAGCTGTGGGCCGAATGCAAATGCACTCCATCGACCACATGTAAATCGTAGAGGTTCTCGAAAAAAACTTTAGGCCTGGGACTGTCGGGCCAAACCACCCGTTTGAAAAATTGGGTAAACAAAGGGGCCAAAATGCTGGAGCCTATGGCCATGAAGGCGTAACGAAAGCGTACAAACAATAAAATCAAGCAAATGGGCGTCAGTACCCAACCTTCGCCCATGTAAGAGGCGTATTTAAAGAGAAGATCGGCAAAGGGGCTGTGGTGTTGGTTCATCCAGATATGTATCTCAGCCTTGGAATAAAAAAGAATGAAAAAAACGCTGATAGCGAGCATCAGCAAATAGGGGATAAAGAGCCAGTAATTGTCTTTGAACAGGGAGTTTCGTTTCATGGGATAAGGTTTAAACCCTACAAAGATAGAGTTTTGTGCTTTAATGCAAAACGTATCCGGTAAATTACCTACATTTGCGGGCTTTAAATGCGATTTTTCTGCGTTTTCTGCAGAGTGAAAAAGCTGTAAAATACCTATCTTTGTGGGCTATTAACGCGTGAAGACTTACACCTGTCCGAAGCCGGGCGGACACGAGTACTTATCTTAACAAGCTTATAACAAGTGGATTATGGGAGCGGAGCTGCAATTTGAATTATGCCGCTGGGACAACAGTAGGCAGACAGGAGCGTTTCTATCTTTGTTGAATCATTATATGGCCGATCCCATGGGCAATTATCCGCCCCTCGACGGTGCAGAACAGCAAAAGTTGCTGGCCGATTTGAGTACTCATCCCACGGTCGAAGTCCTACTGATGAGTCTGAGTGGAGAATACATCGGTATGACGACTTTCTTTGTGAATTATTCCACTTTCAGGCTTAAACCTTACATTTATATTCACGACGTAGTGGTACATAAAACGCAGCGCAACCGGGGCTATGGTCAATCGATGATCAAAGAATTGGTACGTTTGGCGCAAGAACGCGACTATTGCAAACTCACACTCGAGGTACGCAACGACAATCCGGCCGCTCAAAAAGTGTACAGCGGGCTGGGCTTCGAAGCCGGCCGTCCCGAGATGCTTTTTTGGACCAAATGGCTGTAATTGTATTGATAAACCTGAGCCTGTCCAAGGAGGTTGGGCTTTTTTTAAAAAAAATAATCTGTTATTGCATAACTTGTTCCAAGGCCAGTGAAGTAGCCTTGAGCAAAGGCTCCGCCGAGAGTTTCGACCCGACCGCTTTTTGCATCCAGTACTGGGGGCTAAGGCGTCCCAGAGCATAGATGCGTTGAATTTCAGCTCCCATGTCTTTGCCTTCGAAGTGTTCGTTCAACTGAAAATGAATCAAATGCCCCAGGGGGTAAGCCGGCAAATAAAGGGGAATTTCGATCATATGCGAATAAACGGCCAGTATGTTTTGGTCTTCGATACCAAACACCGGAGCGTAATAGTCGTTCCAGACTCCTTTGGCTATGCGGATGACGTTTTCTTTCAGTTGGACTGCATCGGTCGAGGGATTTTCGTACATCCAGCGCCACACCTTCATATCAACCAGCGCCACGCCCATAATTTCGTAAGAACTCCAAAACAAATCGAGGGTATTCAGGCTGGCGGCCAGGGGATCTTGCTGTTTTAAACCCAGCAAGTCCAGGTCTCTTTCCTGAAACACAAAGGCCAAAGCCTCGGTGAAAGCATTGTTGGGCACCGAACTCAGGAAGTAGTTGGGCACATCGTACAGGGAAATATATTCTTCCACGTTATGGCCAAATTCGTGGGTGGCAATGTTGTAGGCCTTGTAATCTACGCCGTTTTCGCGGAAGCGGGCCCGGAGATGGATTTTGTCGTTTTTCATGGCCGCCGGCCAGGCATGGCCCGAGCCCACCGAAGGATTGACTTCGATTTGAGCGCAGATTTCCTTGGCTTTTTGCTTACTGAAACCCATTTTTACGAGAATGACGGGCAGGTCTTGCTCGAAGGCCTGCAAAGAGGGATACTTATCGAGCACTATCTTATCGAGCACAGCCGGGTCGATGCTGCTTCTGCTCTTGAAGCCGTCGTACCAAATGTCGTAGGGCCTCAGTTTGCGGCCCAGCCTTTGTGCTATCAATTGGCCGGTTAGGGCGGCCTGCTTCGACGAGAGCAGTTCTACAAAAAGAGCTTCCACCTCTTTTTCGGCAATTTCCAGTTCGCCTTCAAAATAGCGGGCAATGTAAGAGGGATATTGCCTACTGTAGTTGTCTTGTGCTTTGTAGGTTTTAAAGAGATTCAGAAAATGCTCGTAGCGGGTATCGGGCTCAGCTTCAACGGCGATTTCCTTGCCTTCCAGATATAACTTATTGTTGATAGGGTCCCAATCATAGTTGGGATTGTCGATTACCTGAAGGGGAATACTCTGTTCGATAATGTGTTGCATCACCCGGTAGATGATTTCCTGTTTTTGCAGACCCCTTTCCTTGTCGGCGTAATTCGATTTAAGCTCGTCCCTCAAGCCCCAGTGAGAGATAAGCACCATATGGTCCGGGAAAAGCTTTTCGCCCCGATCCACAAGGCTGCCCATGTGGATGTTGTAGTTCGAAATATAATCCTCGGCTCTGGTGGCGGCCAGGGTCATTTCCTGTTTGACGGAGGCGGGAATGCGCTCAATAAAGAAATCGCCCAGCCGGGCATAGCCCCATTCCTCGGAAGTCCATTCTTCGGCCAGGGCTGTTTTTTCGTCGAGGCTGAAATAAGGAAAGTTCAAAGCCACCACAAAAGCAATTTTGCTGCCGTACATATCCTCTTCGAAATGGGCAGCATTGTCGTAAGCTCCAAAAAGCTGATCGACCGGCAGGTTTTGATAGCCCGTTTCGTGCAGGGGCCTCATTAATTCCACTCTGACCCTGTTTTGGTGTCCCAGCAGGGTTTCGAAATGGTCGGCCATACGTTCGAACAAAAGGCTTTTTTGTTGAGCGTCGGCACAGAGGTGAATTTTGCAAAACTCCACAAACTCTTCGGGACTGCCGTCTGCCGGAGTCCAGAGCCCGGCGCATTGACGCAGTCCTTTTTCGATGAGATCATCCGGCAGTTCAGATTGCGCGGTGCAAGCAGTCAGGGCCTGCTGAACGGTGCTTTCGGGAAGGTTTGTATCGGCCGTTTTTTTGCAGGAAATCATAAGCAGGACAACTGAAATAACAACAAAATACTTTTTCATGGCGATCGTTTTTATTACTGTATTATTCGTTTCCGGGTTTAGAGCGTTTCTTACGTCTTTTTTGGGAACGGCTGCTTTCCACCGCTTTGCTTATCAGATCCCGGTCTTTGAGGCGGTTGGTATAAGAGCTGTAGTCCTTCTTAATGGGTTTATAGCCGGGATCCAAAAACAAGGGACTGCTGATGACGTGGTCGGCAGTAGAGCGATTGCAGCAAAACACGATGTTTTCGACACCGGCCAGGCGGGTCAGTGCTTTGATATCGGTATCGTGAGGCTGCAAAGTCATGGAGTCGGTAAAGAAGAAACAATAATCCACTTCGCCCTCCACGATGCGGGAGCCCATTTGCTGATCGCCGCCCAGCGGGCCGGATTTCAGAATGGTAATATCCCAGTCGATATCGGGGTGTTTTCTGCTGAGGGCTTCCTGTACCAGCTTGCCGGTGGTGCCGGTGCAATAAAATTTATGTCCGATCAGGCGTTCCGAGTTCCATACGGCCCATTCGATCAGGTCTTGTTTCATACCGTCGTGGGCAACAAGTCCGATTTTTCTGATTGCTTTGTTCATAGCTTTATGGTTAAAAACAACTTGCCAAGGCAGCGAAGCTGCTTCGACAAAGAGAACAAAGGAACGATTTTTTTTGCAATAAGCAATGCCGGTTTTAGTCCCCGGGCAAGAAATTGGGATACATGTAATCCGTGGGAGGTACAAAGGTTTCTTTGATGGTGCGTATCGATGTCCAGCGCAAGAAATTAAATACCGAACCCGCCTTGTCGTTGGTGCCCGAGCCTCTGGCTCCGCCAAAAGGTTGCTGGCCTACCACAGCTCCGGTAGGTTTGTCGTTGATGTAGAAATTGCCCGCTGCGTTCACCAGCTTTTTGGTCATTTTCTCGATGTTATACCTGTCCTGCGAAAAGATGGCTCCGGTCAGGCCGTAAATAGAGGAACGATCCAGCAGATCGAGGGTGGCATCCAGTTCTTCGTCTTTATACACGTAAATGGTAAGTATCGGCCCGAACAATTCCTCGATCATGGTGATGTAATCGGGCTTTTTGGCCAAAATCACCGTGGGCTCGATAAAATAGCCCACCGATTTGTCGCAGTTGCCGCCGAAAATCACTTCGGCATCGGCGTCCGTCCGTGCGCGGTCGATAAAGCCCTTGAGCTTGTCGAAAGAAGCTTCGTCAATCACGGCGTTGATAAAGTTGCTAAAGTCTTCGGGCGGGCCCATTTTGACGGTGGCCAGCTCTTTGCCTAAGCGTTCACGGATATCTTCCCACAAACCGGCCGGAATGTATGCCCTCGAGGCTGCCGAACATTTTTGGCCCTGGTATTCAAAAGCGCCGCGCAGCAGGGCAATGGTCAAGGCCTGGGGATCGGCGGTGGGATCGGCAAAGATAAAATCTTTACCTCCGGTTTCGCCCACGATGCGGGGATAAGATTTGTATTTATAGATGTTTTCGCCTATGGTTTTCCAGATGCTTTGGAATACGCCGGTAGAGCCGGTAAAGTGGATGCCGGCAAAATAGGGGGAATTCAACACCACGTTCGAAGTCGTAGGTCCGTCGGCAAACACCAGGTTGATAACGCCGTCCGGCAAACCGGCTTCACGGAATAATTCCATAATAACGGCCGCCGAATAAATGGCTGTTTTGGAGGGTTTCCACACCGCCACATTACCCAGCATGGCCGGGGCTGCAGGCAGGTTGCCGGCGATGGAAGTAAAATTGAAAGGCGTCAGGGCAAACACAAAGCCTTCCAGCGGACGGAATTCGTTGTAATTCCACATACCGGGCGAGGATTCGGGTTGCATTTTGTAAATATCCGTTACGCAACGCACACCAAAACGGAAAAAGTCGGCCAGTTCGCAGGCGGCATCGATTTCGGCCTGAAAAGCGTTTTTGGATTGCCCCAGCATGGTGGCGGCGTTTATTTTTTGACGGTAGGGGCCGGCCAGCAAGTCGGCAGCCTTCAGGAAAATGGCAGAACGATGTTGCCAGGACATAGCCGCCCATTTGTCGCGGGCCGCCAGGGCTGCGTCGATAGCCATTTGCACATGACTGCCGTCGCCCTGGTAATAATAGCCCAGGGTATGTTTGATTTCGTGGGGCGGAAAGATCCGTACTTTTTTACCGGTGCGGATTTCCCGGCCTCCGATCACCATGGGAATATCCGCTTCTTTCGACCTGAGTTCGGCCAGGGTTTTTTTCAAAGCAGCTCTTTCGGGCGTACCCGGCGCATAAGTTTTTACCGGCTCATTCCTGATTTCCGGTATCGTATAAAATCCTGTTGACATAGCGTTGAATGTAATAAGTAATAGGTTTTGTATTCCGAGCGTAAAATTATCAAATTTTCAGACCCCCAATCCCTAAAATGGTACCGATAAATAAGCGAATTGTCCACGAGGGTTAAAAACAACGGGCTTTTGCGGACTTGCCGGCAGCGATGAACAGCTCTCAGGTAAGGTTTTCAGTAAGTAGGTATTTACCAATCCTCTGCCTGCAGCTGTCTGCCAAAAATCCGCAGTTGCCGGCGGGCTTCCGGGTAGTTGGGCATCATTCGGCCGAGTTTTGTCCAGAATTGGTGGCTGTGGTTGTGTTCCAGGGTGTGGGCCAATTCGTGCAGTACCACGTAATCGACGCAGAGTTCGTCTGCCATGATGAGTCGCCAGCTGAAAATGAGCCGGTTTTTGGAACTGCACGAGCCCCAGCGGGTTTTGGCTGAACCTATGCGTACGTCGGTGTATTTGAGCTTGTACAGACGGGCGTAATGCTCTACTTTGGCTGTAATATGTGTTGTGGCGAGTTCTTTATAGATTTTTACCACCGTGGCCCGGATTTTTTCTTCGGGAACCTCGTTGCCGAGGTAAAAACCCCGGGAGTCGAATCCACTTTTTCGGTTTTCGGAAAGACGCAGGGGATAAGTCTTGCCCAGGTAGCGGAGTTCCATGCCCGGGTGCAGGCGGAAGGCTTGCCGTTTTTCGAAATTTTCCCTGAGCAGTTGTTGTTTGGAGAGTATCCAAGGTTGTTTGGCCTGAATAAAGCGCTCCACTTCGCGCAGGTTCAGTCTCAGAGGGCAGCGCACCAAGAGGCTGCCGTCGGGTTTGATCTGCAAAGTTAGGGTTTTGCGACGGGAACGGATCAGCGTATAATTCATAGTACAGCCTTGAACGACATATCGAGGCTAGGTATGGAGTGGGTGAGGGCGCCCACCGAAATAAAATCTACGCCGCATTCGGCATAGGCCCGGATGGTGTCGAGGGTGATGCCGCCAGACGATTCAGTTTCGTAACGTCCCGCTATGCGTTCTACGGCCTTGCGGGTGGTGGCGGGATCGAAATTGTCGAGCATGATGCGGTCCACTCCTCCGCATTGAAGCACCTGCTCCAGTTCGTCCAGGGAACGAACTTCGATTTCGATTTTCAGGTCGAGCTTTTTTTCCTGCAGATAACCCCTGGTGGCTGCAATGGCTTTGGCTATGCCGCCTGCAAAATCGACGTGATTGTCTTTGAGCAAAATCATATCGTAGAGGCCCATGCGATGGTTGCTGCCTCCGCCCAGTACTACGGCTTCCTTTTCGAGCAGGCGCATGCCGGGAGTGGTTTTACGTGTGTCGATCACCTTGGTGTGTAAGCCTTGCAGTCGGTCGGCATACAAACGGGTGGTGGTGGCTATGCCGCTCATTCGTTGCATAATGTTGAGCATCAGTCGTTCAGTCTGCAAAAGAGAACGAACGCTGCCGGCGGTTTCAAAAACAATATCGCCGGGTTTCACCTTTTGGCCGTCCTGTATAAATACGGTGGTTTGCAATTGCGGGTCGAAGAGCCTGAATACTTCCAGGGCTACCCGTACGCCGGCCACGACTCCCGCTTCTTTAATCAGCAACATGGATTTGCCCCGGGCGGAAGCAGGAATGCAGCTCAAACTAGTGTGGTCGCCTTCGCCTATGTCTTCGGCAAAAGCATTGCGGATAAAATCTTCTAATGAGGCCATAATGGTTTATTTCTTCGGGGAATTCATCGCAAAAATACGGTCTTTATTTCAAAAAGCCCTGCAAGTGCTTCGCTATTTGTGCAGAATTGCCTTTTTTTGCAGGCATGAAAGTCATTTTATTGTTGTCGGGTAAGACCGGCGAAGATTACGCCCGCAAGGCTATTAAACTGTTTGAGGAAAGGTTGAAGCATTACTTAACCTTCGAGATCGTTTATTTGCCGGAACTCAAAAGATCGGGCAAAATAAGCGAACAGGAGCAAAAGCAACGTGAAGCGGCTTTGCTGGAGCCCTGGATTAAACCGGAGAATACCCTGGTTTTGCTCGACGAGAGAGGCCGTGAATACACTTCGGAAGCTTTTGCCGCTTACCTTCAAAAAAAGATGAACGCCGGTTTGCGTAACCTGGTTTTTGTATGCGGAGGCCCTTATGGTTTCGATGAATCTGTTTATAAACGGGTTCCCGAGAGACTTTCGCTGTCGAAAATGACTTTTTCGCATCAGATGGTGCGGGTGTTTTTTGTGGAACAGCTCTACCGGGCCATGACCATTCTGAGGGGAGAACCCTATCATCATTCATAAAACCGGTCTCGCCAAACCGCCCTCCGTCAGGTTGCCACCGTCAATTTCCCTCGGCAAGCCGCTGCCGCCAAACCACCCCCGGCCAAACTGCCCTCCGCCGGGTTGCTACCCCAAATTTGCTTCGGCAAGCCGCTGCCGCCAAAGCGGCAGGCTGTTTTCGGCCCGGTCCGCCTGCTTGTTTTATGAGCGTTTAGATTCCGGCAGAAAGCGATTCCGCGCGAAAACAGCCCCAACTCCCATTGAAAAACAGAAAAAATAAAAAAAACGGGCGTTTGGTTGGTACATATAAAAATTAAGTCTACATTTGCCCCACAAAAACAAAGAAAGATGTTTGCACTTGTAGTATCTGTCCTAGTGATTATCCTAGTCGTGGTGGCTTCGGGATCGGGAAAGGTATGTTAATAAGTGTGCACAGAAATATAGTATAGGCCTTTCCCATGAAACGGAAAGGCTTTTTTTTTGGTTAATTGCTACAAAAATGAAACATCCATTACGCAGCGCCGTATGCACGGAAGGCCGGAGAATGGCCGGGGCCAGAGCCCTGTGGCTGGCCAACGGAATGAAAAAGGAACAATTGGGCAAACCGATCATCGCCATAGTCAATTCTTTTACTCAGTTTGTACCCGGACATGTGCATCTGCACAACATCGGGCAGGAAATCAAAGCCGAAATTGAGAAAGCCGGCTGTTTCGCGGCGGAATTCAATACCATAGCCATAGACGACGGCATAGCCATGGGACACGACGGTATGTTGTATTCCCTGCCCAGCCGCGATTTGATTGCCGACAGCGTGGAATACATGGTCAATGCCCACAAAGCCGATGCCATGATTTGCATCAGCAATTGCGATAAAATTACCCCGGGTATGCTTATGGCCGCCCTGAGGATGAACATTCCCTCGGTGTTTGTTTCCGGCGGCCCTATGGAAGCCGGCAAGCTGGGCGATACTTACCTGGATCTGATCGATGCTATGGTGCAGGCGGCCGATCCCAAGGTGTCGGACGAAGAACTGGCCGCCGTCGAAGCTGTGGCCTGCCCGGGTTGCGGCAGTTGTTCGGGCATGTTTACGGCCAACTCCATGAATTGCCTCAACGAAGCCTTGGGTATGGCGCTGCCCGGAAACGGCACCGTGCTGGCTACCCATGTCAACAGGAAAAAAATCTTCCAACAGGCCGCCCGGCAGATAGTTCACAATACGTTTGCCTATTACCGCGACGGCGATCAACGTGTACTGCCCCGTTCCATTGCAAGCAAAGCAGCATTCATGAACGCCATGGCTCTCGATATAGCTATGGGCGGTTCCACCAATACGATACTGCATTTATTGGCTTTGGCACAAGAGGCCGAGGTGGATTTTACGATGGACGACATCGATGCGCTGTCGCGTAAGATTCCCTGCCTGTGCAAAGTGGCTCCCAGCAGTCATTACCACGTTCAGGACGTAAACAGGGCGGGAGGCATACTCTCTATTATGGACGAGCTGGACCAAGCCGCTTTGATAGACAATTCGGTTTACAGGGTGGACGGTTATACCCTGAAAGAAGCCATGGAGAAGTACTCAATACGTTCCGCCAACGTACTGCCGGAAGCCCTGGCCTTGTATAAATCGGCTCCCGGAGGTAAATTCAATAATACCCTCGCTTCGCAGGAGGCCGTGTATAAAGAATTGGATACCGATCGCAGCTTAGGCTGTATCCGTGATATTGAGCATGCTTATACCCGCGACGGCGGACTGGCTATACTCAAAGGCAATATCGCACAGGACGGCTGTGTGGTCAAAACAGCCGGAGTGGACGAATCCATCTGGAAATTCAGCGGCAAGGCCAAAGTCTTTCATTCACAGGAAGCGGCCTGCGACGGCATACTCGACGGCAGGGTAGAAGCCGGCGATGTGGTGGTAATTGTGTTCGAAGGGCCCAAAGGAGGTCCGGGTATGCAGGAAATGTTGTATCCCACATCGTACATCAAATCGAGAGGTTTGGGCAAAAGCTGTGCCCTGATCACCGACGGCCGTTTTTCCGGAGGAACATCGGGTCTGTCTATCGGGCATATTTCGCCCGAAGCCGCTTCGGGTGGCGCTGTGGCCCTGATTCGCGACAACGACATCATTGACATTGATATTCCACACCGTAGCATAAATCTCAGAATCGGTGCCGAGGAGTTGAATCAACGACGGCTCGAGGAAGAAAAGAAAGCCGCCGGAGCCTTCAAACCCAAGCGCGACCGCAAGGTTTCCAAAGCGCTGAAAGCCTATGCCGGCATGGTCAGTTCGGCCGACAAAGGAGCTGTTCGAATCATTGAAGAGGATTAAAAAATGGAAAAGAAAAAAATCACAGGGGCCGAAGCCCTCTTGTTTGCCTTTAAAGAGGAAAAGGTAGACACTATTTTCGGATATCCGGGGGGAGCCATTATTCCGGTGTTTGATGCTTTATATACCCACAAGGAAAAACTGGCGCTCAACCACATTCTTACCCGTCATGAACAAGGAGCCGCCCACGCTGCTCAGGGTTATGCCAGGGTATCGGGCAAGGTCGGTGTGGTCATTGTTACTTCAGGACCTGCCGCTGCGAATATCGTTACCGGAGTGGCCGACGCTATGCTCGACAGCACTCCCTTGGTGGTCGTTACCGGACAAACTTCGGTAGATGCTTTGGGTTCGGATGCTTTTCAGGAAACCGACGTGCTGGGGATTACGCAAGCCATAACCAAGTGGAGTTATCAGATTCGCAGGGCCGAAGACATTTCCTGGGCCGTTGCCAGGGCCTTCTATATTGCCCGCGAAGGACGTCCCGGGCCGGTAGTGCTCGACCTTTCGAAAGACGCCCAAAATCAACTCATTGAATTCAGCTACGAGAAATGCCGTTACATCCGCAGTTACCAGCCGGAGCCTGAGCTCAATCCGGATAAAATAGCCCGGGCTGCCCAACTCATCAATCAAGCGAAAAAACCTTTTGCCGTCGTAGGGCAGGGCGTCCTGCTCGGCCGGGCGGAACAGGAATTGTTCAACTTTTTGAATAAAGCCGATATTCCGGCTGCTTCTTCTTTGCTGGGGCTCGACGTTATGCCCGTGGATTACAGGCTCAACATGGGTATGGTGGGTATGCACGGCAACGTGGCTCCCAACAAAAAAACCAACGAATGCGATGTGCTTATCGCCATAGGGATGCGTTTTTCCGACCGGGTTACCGGGAAATTGAGCGAATATGCCCCGCAGGCAAAAGTCATTCATTTTGATATAGATCCCTCCGAGATCAATAAAAACGTCCAGGTCGAAGTGGGCGTACTGGGTAATGTCAAAAAAAGCCTGCCCGCCGTTACGGAGCTTCTCGATAAGGCCGATCACAAGGAGTGGATAGAGAGTTTTGAAGAACACAAGCTTTGCGAATACCGCGAAGTCGTGAGCAAGGATTTGTATCCGAACAATGGTATTCTGACCATGGCGGAAGTGGTCAAATGCCTTTCGGACAACACCGGCGAAAACACCATAGTGGTGACCGACGTGGGGCAAAATCAGATTACTGCTGCCCGTTATTTCAGCGCCTATAACACGCGGAAAATAGTTACCTCCGGCGGTCTGGGCACCATGGGCTTCGGCCTGCCGGCCGGCGTTGGTGCGGCATTGGGTTCGCCCGAATCCAAGGTATTTGTGATCAGCGGCGACGGGGGCATTCAAATGACCATCCAGGAATTAGGCACGATTATGGAGTATAAAATACCGGTCAAGGTGATCATATTGAACAACAATTACCTGGGTATGGTGCGCCAATGGCAGGAATTGTTCTACGAGGAGCGCTATTCGTCCACTTCGATACAAAATCCCGATTTTATTGCTTTGGCTGCCGCTTACGGCATTAAGGGACGCAAAGTGGAACAGCGTAAGGATCTTGCGGAGGCCGTCAGAGAAATGATTGCCGCCGATTCGGCTTATGTGCTCGAAGTTATGGTCGAAAAGAAAGGTATCGTCTATCCGATGGTACCTGCCGGAAAATGTATCACAGAAATCATGTTAAAGAGCTGACATTATGGAAAAAACTTTATATACCGTTACGGTTTATTCCGAGAATCAGGTGGGTTTGCTCAATCAGGTGACCATTGTGTTTACCAGACGGCAAGTGAACATCGAAAGCCTGACGGTTTCGCGTTCGGCCATACCGGGCGTACATAAATTCACTATTACCGCCAACACCGACCGGGAAACCATACGCAAGATTGTTTTGCAGATCGAAAAGCGCATTGATGTGCTAAAGGCCTATTATTATACCGACGACCAGATCATTTTTCAAGAAATTGCACTCTATAAAGTGCCTACTTTAAGTTTGATGTCGAGCAACGAAATCGAAACTCTGGTACGGAAATACAATGCACGTATTCTGGAAGTAACCAAAGACTACACCGTTATTGAGCAGGCGGGACATAAAGCCGAAATCGACGCTATGTTTGACGCTTTAAACAAAAACAAAATTCTGCAATTTGTTCGTTCCGGACGGGTTGCCATCACCAGATCGACGGTGGAACGGCTGAGTAATTTTCTGGAAGAGATGGAAGCTCGCAGAAAAGAAGTATTTAATGGAAACAACTAATGTCTTATCAGTAAATTTATATTTATGGCTAAAATGAATTTCGGTGGTGTAATGGAGAATGTCATCACCAGGGAAGAATTCCCGTTGAAAAAAGCAAAAGAAACATTGAAAAACGAAACCATAGCCGTGATAGGTTATGGTGTACAAGGCCCCGGACAATCCAAGAACCTTCGGGACAATGGTTTCAACGTAATTGTGGGACAACGCAAAGGCGGTGCCACCTGGGATAAGGCTGTGGCCGACGGTTGGGTACCCGGCGAAACCCTGTTCGAAATCGAAGAGGCCTGCCGCAGGGGAACCATCATACAGTATTTGCTTTCCGATGCTGCTCAGATTGAGGTCTGGCCCAGAATCAAACCTCACCTGACAGCAGGCAAAGCCCTGTATTTTTCGCATGGTTTTGCCATCACCTATAAGGATCGTACCAACATTATTCCTCCCAAGGACATCGATGTTATTCTGGTGGCACCCAAAGGTTCGGGTACCTCGCTGCGCACCATGTTTCTCGAAGGTCGCGGCTTGAATTCGTCCTACGCTATTTTTCAGGATGCCACGGGTAAAGCCTTCGACCGTGTGGTGGCCCTGGGCATCGGAGTCGGATCGGGCTATTTGTTCGAAACCACCTTTCAGCGCGAAGTGTATTCCGATCTTACGGGCGAACGCGGTACTCTGATGGGCGCCATTCAGGGCCTGTTGCTGGCACAATACGAAGTGCTCAGAGCCAACGGACATACGCCCTCGGAAGCCTTCAACGAAACCGTCGAAGAATTGACGCAATCCCTGATGCCCTTGTTTGCTCAAAAAGGAATGGACTGGATGTATGCCAATTGCTCCACCACTGCTCAACGCGGCGCCCTCGATTGGATGGGACCTTTCCACGATGCAGTGAAGCCGGTCTTCGAAAAATTATATAAAGAAGTGGCCAACGGCAACGAAGCTCAACGCTCCATCGACTCCAACTCCAAACCCGATTACAGGGAAAAACTCGAAGAAGAACTCCGCCAATTGCGCGAAAGCGAAATGTGGCAGACCGGTGCCGTGGTACGCAAATTGCGCCCCGAAAACAATTAGGCCAATTTAGCCAAAGCCACTTTAATACGATCGATCGCTTTAACAATGTTTTCGTCGGAGGTGGCGTAGGAGAAACGCAAACAATCGGGTGCGCCGAATGCTACGCCGCCTACCGCCGCTACATGAGCTTCTTCGAGCAGAAACATAGCCAGATCGGTGGCATTGGTTATGGTTTTGTCCTTGAACGATTTGCCTATATAAGCGCTGCAATCGGGAAAAACATAGAAGGCTCCCTTGGGCTCCTGTACCTTGAAACCGGGAACTTCGCGCATCAATTTTACGATGAGGTTCTTACGACGTTCAAAGGCTGTGCGCATTTCGGCCACACAAGCCTGGTCTCCTGTGTAAGCAGCCCGGGCTGCTTCTTGTGAAACCGAGCAGGGGCCGGAGGTATATTGTCCCTGCAATTTGTTGCAGGCGGAAGCTATCCACTGTGGAGCGGCAATCCAGCCGATACGCCAGCCGGTCATGGCATAAGCTTTAGACACGCCGTTGATGACGATTACCCGTTCGCGAACGGACTCAAACTGGGCAATGCTCTCGTGTTTGCCCAAGTAATTGATGTGTTCGTAAATCTCGTCCGAAAGTATGTAAACCTGAGGATGTTTGGCCAGGACAGCGGCCAGAGCTTGCAATTCTTCTTTGCTGTAAACGCTGCCGGTAGGGTTGGAAGGAGAACAGAGAATCAAGGCTTTGGTTTTGGGGGTAATGGCCGCTTCGAGTTGGGCGGCTGTTATTTTGAAATCCTGCTCTATACCGGCAGAGACTATTACATTCTTTCCTTCTGCCAATTTGACCATTTCAACATAGCTCACCCAATAAGGAGCGGGAACGATGACTTCGTCGCCCGGGCTGATAATGGAAAGCAGCACGTTGCATACCGATTGCTTGGCTCCGTTGGAACAAACAATCTGATCGACGGTATAATCGAGGCCGTTCTCTTTTTTCAGTTTCTCCACGATGGCCTTGCGCAGAGCCGGGTAACCGGGAACGGGGGAATAAAAAGAAAAGTTATTGTCGACGGCTTGTTTGGCTGCCAGTTTGATGTGGTCAGGGGTAAAAAAATCGGGTTCGCCGACACTCATGTTAATAACATCAAAACCCATAGCTTTGAGTTCGTTGCTCTTTTGAGACATGGCAAGGGTTTCGGAAGGGGCCAGGCCGGCCAATCGGAGGGATACGGGGTTCATTTTAGTATGGTTAATAATTTTCGGTGCAAAGCTAAACTAATTCCATTTTAATTCTGCGGATTTTCATCCATTTTCAGCAAATTATTTAAGACTTCTTCTTCTACTTCGAAAGCCGTACCGTGGCGTACACCCGAGGGAAAGCTGATGATTTTTGAAATATCGTCCCAGACGCCTTTTTTCAGGTCTTTGCATCTGGCTGCCCCGTAGCGTTGGTTGCGGTATTTATCCCAATAAACATAAGTGTACTTACCTATTTGCAGAGGGGTGGGGCCTTCGGCCCATTCGATGCCGCTGATAGGTTCGGATACCGTTTTGGGGAAAGCCGTCAGTTTTTTGGAAGCTACCACACGTATGTTTTTTTCGACCGGTTCCAGGGTTTCGTTTTTCAGGAACATATAATAGATCCCTTTGTGTTTGAGGATGGCGGCATCGATAACATTGAATTCCGGATCGTAAAACAATTCGGTGGGACTAAAACGTTCAAAGTCTTTTGTTGTAGTATAATACAAACGATGATTGTAATCGCTTTCGCTGCTGCCCGGTGCCGGAAAACGCCCCGGAATGGTACTGGCCCAAATGATGTAATACTGTTTCGATTTTTTATCGTAAAACAATTCGGGAGCCCAGGTGTTTCTGACTTCGGGCTCGTGGGCCATTACGGGAATTTCCCTTTGTTCCGACCAATGGATCAGGTCGGTGGAAGAAGCGTAACCGATGTTGTTTTCGGTCCAGCCTGTAGTCCACACCATATGAAATACCCCGTCGGGAGCCTGAACTATACTGGGATCCCGCATCAATTTGGCGGTGCCGACTTCCGGTTTCAGAAAAATCTCCCCACGGTTCAGGTTCTTCCATAAAATGCCGTCGTAGCTGTACAAAAAATGCAGACCGTCGCCGCCGCCCATGAAATAGCTGAACAAATAAGCCTTTTTGGGCCGTTCGATCAAATCCCAAAAACCTTTTTTATCGGTTTTCTCTTTGCTTTTGGCCGGGACATCCCATGTGCCGCACAGGAACACTGTCAGGAGAATAAGTAGAGCAGTTCTTTTTTTCATACTCGATTCATTTAATGTTTTTCAAATTATGCCCCATCCGTTCTTTTTTGGTTTTCATATAAAATTCGTTGTAGGGATTGGTGGGTATTTCGAGGGGGATATTTTCTACGATTTTCAGTCCGTAGGCTTCCAGGCCTATACGTTTTATCGGGTTGTTGGTCATCAGGCGCATTTTGCGTACGCCCAACTTCGAAAGTATCTGGGCTCCTACGCCATAATCTCTTTCGTCGGCGTCAAAACCCAGGTGCAGATTGGCATCGACCGTGTCCATACCCTGTTCTTGCAATTTATAGGCTTGAATTTTGTTCATCAGTCCGATGCCGCGGCCTTCCTGATTCATGTAAACTACAACGCCTTTGCCTTCTTTTTCGATGATCTCCATGGCTTTGTGCAATTGTTCGCCGCATTCGCAGCGCATAGAACCCAGTACGTCTCCCGTAAGGCAGGAAGAGTGTACCCTGACCAATACAGC
>Ga0255346_1001738_pt1 | contig 29314 bp, 18 predicted proteins | sample wastewater_treat_FD_194410 | JGI IMG/M metagenome (GOLD analysis project Ga0255346, IMG submission 194410) | Wastewater microbial communities from Lulu Island WWTP, Vancouver, Canada - plant22 | ecosystem: Engineered > WWTP > Wastewater > Unclassified | place: Canada: Vancouver, British Columbia...
GATGCTGCCATTAATGACTGGGGGCGTAGTATCATCAACAGATATCTGATAGGATGCAGTGCTTTCGTTTCCGCACAGGTCAGTTACCGTGTATGTTCTTGTAATTACTACCGGGCATGATCCCTCTGCCGCGTCCTGGTGTGTTACCAGCAGTTGATTATCCGGTGTGCAGGCATCTGCTATTGTCAGTCCCAGTGCTTCGAGCTGAGCCACTGTATTAGCTGGCTCGGGTACTGTTGCAGCGTTCTGGTCACACCCTTCCACGGTAATATTGCTGATGCTGCCATTAATGACTGGGGGAATATTGTCAATCCTGATGTTGTAAGTCACCTGTGATCTGTTTCCGCAGGCATCAGTGGCCGATACTGTAACAACAGCATTGCATGTTCCCGAAGTAGATGCTGAAAATGTGACAGCAGATGAGCAGTTATCAATGGCTGAGGTGGCGTTTAGAGCAGCTGCTTCGGCTTCGGCCCTTGTAGGATAGCAGGCATTGATAGATCCTGCGGTAATAACCGGAGGTGTATTGTCAATCCTTGTGTTGTATGTTACCTGTGATCTGTTTCCGCAGGCATCAGTGGCTGATACTGTAACAACAGCATTGCATGTTCCCGAAGTAGATGCTGAAAATGTGACAGCAGATGAGCAGTTATCAATGGCTGAGGTGGCGTTTATAGCCGCTGCTTCGGCTTCGGCTCGTGTAGGATAGCAGGCATTGATAGATCCTGCAGTAATAACCGGAGGTCTATTGTCAATCCTTGTGTTGTATGTTACCTGTGATCTGTTTCCGCAGGCATCAGTGGCCGATACTGTAACAACGGCACTGCATGTTCCTGAAGTAGAGGCTGCGAATGTGACAGCGGGTGCGCAGTTATCAGTGGCTGAGGTAGCGTTTATAGCCGCTGCTTCGGCTTCGGCTCGTGTAGGATAGCAGGCATTGATGCTTCCTGCGGTAATAACCGGAGGTGTATTGTCAATAACTGTGGTGTATGTAGCTGAAGCTGAAAGACCGCAACCATCAACAGCGGTAACTGTAATTGTTGCAGGACAAGTTCCTGAGGTGCTGACAGAGAGGATTATCTGAGATGGTGATGAACAGTTGTCTGTAACGGAGGTTGCAGCCAGAGCGGCAGCCTGGGCAGCACCCACAGTCGGGTAACAAGGAGCAATAGTCCCGGTAGTAATCGATGGTGGTGTATTGTCAATCCTTGTGTTGTATGTTACCTGTGATCTGTTTCCGCAGGCGTCAGTGGCTGATACTGTAACAACAGCACTGCATGTTCCCGAAGTAGAAGCTGAAAATGTAACAGCAGATGAGCAGTTGTCAATGGCTGAGGTGGCGTTTATAGCTGCTGCTTCGGCTTCGGCCCTTGTAGGATAACAGGCATTGATGGTTCCTGCGGTAATAACCGGAGGAGTATTATCATAAACTACGATTGTCTGGACGAAATCAGGACTTGCATTACCACAGTCATCGGTAAAGTTCCATGTACGAACCCGGGTGTAAGTATCAGAGCAACCAGGTATGGTGGGAGTAGTGACATCATTGATCAGGTGCAACGTCGGTGAATCATTACAGTTATCAATTGCTGCTGGTTCAAGGGCCAGTGCCAATGCAATTGCAGTGGTATCACTGCACTCCAGAATATCATCAAGCGAACCTGGTGTTGTCTGAATGACAGGGGCTGTCTGATCATTAACAGTGATAATCTGCTCACAGGTTGATGAATTTCCTTGAGCATCTGTAGCCAAGTAAGTTCTGGTAACAGTGTACCGGTTACTACAGGTCTGATTACTGATAATGTCACTAACCCAACTAACTGTAACCTCTGAACAATTATCACTTGCAACTCCACCTAAGGCAACAAATGAGCTATAGTCTGTTGCATTAGCGGGTATTTTTGACGGACATGAAACAGTCAACTGACCAGGAGAGATTATTACAGGATCCTGAGCATCAACCACAGTCACTGAGAATGAACATGGCTCTGATACATTTCCTGATGCATCAGTCGCCACGAAGGTATTTGTTGTAACACCGGCAGGGAAAACAGATCCTGAAGCCAGTCCCGCTATCTGAGAGATTACAACAGTGCTGTCAACACAATTATCAGTAATATCAGGAAGAGCGTAATGCACAACGGCGGAACACATGTCCGGATCTGTGTTAACTGTCATGTTGTCAGGGCAATCATGTACGGGTGGGAACGGATCATTGACTGTCACTTCGAAAGAACATTGAGAAGATGATCCATCATCGTTTGCGGCTGTATACGTGACAGTAGTTGTTCCGAGATTGAATTCGCGTGTTCCCACAAATCCAGTTCCACTGCCAGTCGTCGCCCCGGTCATCGACCAGCTGAAGTCAGTGGGAGAGACGCAGTTGCTATAGGTTGGATTCTCCGTAGTAATTGATATATTGCAAAGAGCAGGGTTCGTAATATCTGCTTCGATATCATCCGGACAAACAATAGCATACGGGAGGATTGTTACATCATATTCTTCAGGTTCAAGTTCGCATGCTAAATTTCCATTGGCTTCATAAACTACTGGAATTACGGTGATTGTTGATACTATTTGGTTTGAAGTATTGTTGTGTGCAACCAATGGTATTTCCCCAATCCAAACGTATTTATTATTTGGATCCTTGCTTCCTGCAACTTCTCCGGAAGACGGAGTTATGTGATTTGGGTCAGTAGTCCACCTATAAGAAATCGTTCGCTTTGCAAGTCCTGCAAGGCTCTCTGATTGGATTTTAAGTCTAAAGCCAGCATCTGGGCAGAAAGGGTCTTCAGGAATCGTCGCTAATCCAAATGTCCCTGTAAGTGAAAAACTGCCTACTGTAATTTCAACGGTATTACTTGTGTGAGTCTGGTTACTACACCCGGTATCAGTAACCACGAGCCGATAACGGCTTCTATAAAAAACCCCTTCCCAAACCTGTGGCGGAGAATAGGTTGGTGAGTTAGCACCAGTTATTGATGTCCAATACCCCCAACCTAGTACATACATAGTTTGTCTCCACCACTGGTAGGTTACATTGCTTCCATAACCGGTTGTCGGGTAAGTAATTGTGAGTGCACTTGGATCATTAAATCCACAGAAAAACTGGTCGCAACAGATTGTAGGAGCAACAAATTCGGGGCTCACAATGACGGTGGTGGTTGCTATCGTAGAAAGGCACCCTCCACTTGCGGGAGTTGTATATATAACAGTATAAGTTCCGGCAGTACTTGTACTCGGATTAATTGCACCGGTTGAACTGTTAATGGTCAATCCTGCCGGAGAGGCTGTATAAGTGCCATTTAAATAGGCTCCGGTGCCTGTAAGCGTGACGGTTTCATTTGTCGAATTTTTGCAAAATGGACTGTCCGGGTAATTTATGGAGGCAGTTGGAGGTGCTGTGACTGTCACATTTGTAGTAACAGGAATGGCAGAACACCCTCCGGTGGCAGGAATAGTATAAGTAACCGTATATGTCCCAGGTGTACTGGTCCTTGGAGAGATTGTTCCTGTAGAAGAATTGATTGTCAGTCCTGCAGGTGATGCAGAATAAGTTCCCCCGGAGTAGGCTCCCGTTCCTTCCAGGGTTACAGTTTGTGGAAGCCAAAGAGAGGTGCAAAATGGTGTTCCTGCGTAGCTGATTGAGGCTGAAGGTGCCCGCGTGATGGTCAATATAGTAAAGGCTGTAACTGGTCCGCAACCGCCGGATGCCGGCAATGTATAGGTCACCATATAGGTTGTGGGAGTACTTGAAGCAGGAGTGATTTCTCCGGTTGATGGATTAATAGCCAGACTGGTTGGAAAGGATGAAAATGTGCCGCCTGTATATGCTCCTGTGCCAGATATGGTAACGGACTGAGGATCAGTTGTTGAAGAACAATATGGACTGCCCGGGTAACTGATTGAAACAGTTGGCATGGCAGTAACAACAACAGTTGTAGTTGCCGGAATTGAAGCGCAACCACCGGAGGCAGGGATAGTATAAGTAACCGTATAGGTGCCGGGAGTACTGGAAGAAGGAGTTATTGCACCTGTCTCAGAGTTGATTGATAATCCCATCTCAGGCGAAACTGTATACTGTCCTCCTGTGTAAGCTCCGCTTCCGTTAATAGTAACATCCTGAGGTATTGACTGCGATGTGCAGAAAGGAGAACCGGAATAACTGATTGAGGCTGAAGGCAAGGCTGTAATAGTCACCGAAGTTCTGGCAACAACCTCTGCACAACCCCCGGCGGCAGGGATTGTATAGGAGACAGAGTAGTTTCTTGGAGTGCTTGTGCTCGGGGTGATGGCTCCGGTGGATGAATCGATGGTCAACCCGGACGGGATGGATGAGAATGTGCCAACGTTATAAGCTCCGGTACCGATTAATGTAACTGGCTGGGGTGTGGTAATATTATTGCAGAACGGATTGCCTCCATAACTGATATTGGCGGTTGGCAGGGCGGTAATTGTCACTGAGGTAGTTACAGGGATAGCAGAGCATCCGCCTGAAGCCGGAATCGTATAGGTTACTGTATAAACTCCGGGAGTGCTGATTGCAGGCGTAATTGCCCCGGTAGTAGCATCTATAGATAATCCGGACGGAGAAGAAGTAAAAACCCCGCCGGAATATGCTCCGGTACCCGTCAACTCAACATCCTGTGCGGTTACAGAAGAAGTACAGAAAGGATTGCCGGGATATGAGATAGTGGCAGTCGGCAGGGGATTAACGGTAACTGGTGCTGACGCTGTATTGGAGCATCCCGTTATAGTATCCGTAAAGGAATAAACTACTGTATATGTTCCTGGTGTGCTTGTTGCGAGGTTGATGGTGCCGGTTGCCGCTACAAGATCCAGTCCGGGATTGGATGAATAACTTCCTCCTTCATAACCGGTTCTTGTAACTGTTGCTGTTCCAGTAGCGCAGTATGGGGATGACGGATAAGAAATTGTTGCGGATGGCAGGTCATTAACGATTATAGTATTTGTAGTTGAACCGATACACCCGGTTGTGTCAGTATAGGTATAGGTGAGAATGTGTGTGCCTGTACCTGCTACCGATGCATTGAAATTGGTTTCCGTTACCCCGGGTCCGCTGTATTCCCCTCCGTCAGGGAACCCTCCCGAGAGGGTATATGTAGTATTGCTGACACATTGATTGGTAAGCAGACTCGGCCAGCTTACTGCAGGCAATGGGTTTACTGTGATCAGAATAGTCTGGGGAGGCCCGGTACAGCTTGTTCCCCCGATTGTGAATGATGGCGTTACTGTTATTGTGGCCGTAATCGGACTGGATCCGTTATTAGTTGCGATGAAAGAAGTGATATCACCAGTGCCGTTTGCAGAAAGACCTATAGAGGGGTGGCTGTTGGTCCAGTTGAAAGTGGTGACTCCTCCTTCGTTGCTGGTTGTAAATGAAATTCCCGGAGATGAATCGCCGTGACATAGTGTCTGGTCGGGAGAATCATCTACCTGGGCTGATGGGATAACGGTGATTGTAAAGGATTGACTGATGCCATAGCAATCAATACCACCACCTGAATATACAGGTGTCACAGTTATATTGGCCACAATGGGTGAACTGCCTGTATTGACAGGAATGAAGGAAGCTATGTTGCCTGTGCCGCTGGCAGCCAGTCCTATTGAGGTATTGTCATTTGTCCAGGAGTATGAAGTACCGGTTCCATCGAAATCAACAGCTGCTATCGATTCCCCAACGCAGACCTCCTGGTCTGCCGGTTTGTTAACCGTTGGTGTGGGGTTGATTGCTATGAATCCTGTTGTTGAAATTGTCCCGCATCCACCAGTCAGTGTTACGGTGTAGGTAAAAGTCGCATCTTCAACTGCAGGAGTGCCACTGATGGTAACCTGGTCATCATCCCATGAACCTGTAACACCTTCAGGAAGACCGGTTATTGTAGCTCCTGTTGCCCCGGTAGTGGCATATAATATAGATGTAATCGGGGTGTTTATACAGACTGTCTGTGCATCTGTACCGGCAGCAGAACTTAGGGAGATTGTGTTGTCAGGAGTTACGTTTATAGTTACAACTGAAGAGAAATCAACAGAACATGCGCCACTTTGCACAACTGCCCTGAAATAAGTTGTATCCGTCAGGTCGCCGATATCAGTACCGGTTAATGTTGAAGTGGTTACTGGAATTGAAACAGGATCTGTGAAAGAGGGGTCTTCAGAACGTTCCCACCTGATGATATTGCCGGTGTTACCAGTCAGAGTAATGTTTTCAGGAGCAGTGTTGAAGCAAATAGTCTGATTATCAGAAGCTGTACCGCCCTCAGTGACAGGGTCAACGGTAATGGTTGCAGCGGATGAAAAGGCTTCAGGGCATACACCGCTTTGTACGACTGCTCTGAACTGGGTAGTATCTGTAAGATCTGTTGCTGTATAAGTATCAGAGGTATTGTCAATATCATTCCATGTAGAGCCGCTATCGGTTGAGTACTGCCACCTGATGACAGATCCTGTATGTCCCGACAGGGTCAGGAGGGTGCTGTTGGTTCCTGTACAGACATTTGTTCCTCCGGTGACATCGCCGGGTACAGTGACAGGGTCAACGGTAATGGTTGCAGCGGATGAAAAGGCTTCAGGGCATACACCGCTTTGTACGACTGCTCTGAACTGGGTAGTATCTGTAAGATCTGTTGCTGTATAAGTATCAGAGGTATTGTCAATATCATTCCATGTAGAGCCGCTATCAGTTGAGTACTGCCACCTGATGACAGATCCTGTATATCCCGACAGGGTCAGGAGGGTGCTGTTGGTTCCTGTACAGACATTTGTTCCTCCGGTGACATCGCCGGGTACAGGGGCAGGGTCAACGGTAATGGTTGCAGCGGATGAAAAGGCTTCAGGGCATACACCGCTTTGTACGACTGCCCTGAACTGGGTAGTATCTGTAAGATCTGTTGCTGTATAAGTATCAGAGGTATTGTCAATATCATTCCATGTAGAGCCGCTATCGGTTGAGTACTGCCACCTGATGACAGATCCTGTATGTCCCGACAGGGTCAGGAGGGTGCTGTTGGTTCCTGTACAGACATTTGTTCCTCCGGTGACATCGCCGGGTACAGTGACAGGGTCAACGGTAATGGTTGCAGCGGATGAAAAGGCTTCAGGGCATACACCGCTTTGTACGACTGCTCTGAACTGGGTAGTATCTGTAAGATCTGTTGCTGTATAAGTATCAGAGGTATTGTCAATATCATTCCATGTAGAGCCGCTATCAGTTGAGTACTGCCACCTGATGACAGATCCTGTATATCCCGACAGGGTCAGGAGGGTGCTGTTGGTTCCTGTACAGACATTTGTTCCTCCGGTGACATCGCCGGGTACAGGGGCAGGGTCAACGGTAATGGTTGCAGCGGATGAAAAGGCTTCAGGGCATACACCGCTTTGTACGACTGCCCTGAACTGGGTAGTATCTGTAAGATCTGTTGCTGTATAAGTATCAGAGGTATTGTCAATATCATTCCATGTAGAGCCGCTATCGGTTGAGTACTGCCACCTGATGACAGATCCTGTATGTCCCGACAGGGTCAGGAGGGTGCTGTTGGTTTCGGCACAGACAGTCGCTTCTCCGGATATGGTACCTCCTACGGATGTAGAATCAATAATTACACTTACCGGACTTGAGTAAGGGTCATTGCAGACCGCACTGTCTATTTCAAAATATACACGATATACAGTCTCTCCGGGAACAGCTGTCGACGGATTAAAGGAGGAAGTATTAGCCCCTGCAATAGGAGACCATTCTTCTGATGCGTCATAATACTCCCACTGATACGTTATGGTTCCTGTAGCTGCGGCACTTACTCCGGTAAGTGTAACTGAAGAATTCTGACAATAGGTACCGGCACCTTCAATAGATACTATCGCATCATTAACAACATGAATTGTTTTTGAAGCTGTAGGTAGGCTTTGATTGCATTCGTCTGTAACGAGGCAATAATAAACATAATCTGTCCCATCCGGACCAGCTGACAGAGGCCCGGGATCATAACTATCATTATTGCCAACTGGCACACCATTTTCATACCATTGATATGTGTAAACCCCCTGGCCTCCTGATGGTGAAGTGGTAAACGTTAACTCTGGCGGATCATAGCCATCGCAAACTGTTACCTCACTTGTGCTATGTACTCCCGGATTCAATGAATAAATAGTGACAGGCCCGGAAACTGAGCTTGTATCAGATGGATCACTGCTTGTGACTCTTATCTGGTAATTGTTTCCGTAAGGAACCCGGGAAGAAAAAGAAAGTGTAATCGAAGGGGGAGTGTTAGAATTATCAATAATGCTGCCTATCTGAATCGGACTTGAAAAATCGCCAGAAGCGTCAGAAAGCTCGACTGTATAAACATTTGAAGGGCCAAATACACCAGTGCTGGCAATAGTAACTGTTGGAGGGGCATTCTGACATACTTCTGAGGGAAAGTTCTGAATAGTAATGCTTTGTCCCCACATGGGAACGCCAACTGTAAGCCACATTGCTCCCAGGATTGAGACTCTCCTGAAAACGGGCCAGAGTTTGCATCTGGTCAGTATGTGATAAAATGTGCTAATAATAAGGTCCGCTACTAATTACAACGTTATAAATACGCTAATACTAAACAATTGTTGTTTAGGTGGTTGAGATATTTTTCATGTCTGGAAAATTTTTTGTTTTCTGCTTCGAAAGCACAATAAATGAACGAATCAGTCGTTTAACAAAGTTCATGAAAATGATACGGGCTAAAATATTCGCAGAAACCTGATACCCTCTTAAGGCGAAAATATACTTCCGGTTTGGTGCAGATGCCCGAAAGATTCTTACATAACGTCGACTGATTTATTGAATAGAAGAGTTTTTGCGGCTTCTGTTTCTTTGTTCCGGTCTGACGAAAATCTTTAGCAACTTACTGTCCTGCTATTCCTTTGACAAGTGATCAAAAGTGATAGTTAATTTATTGTTTAATGGTTATATTGGGAAGCCTGGCGCTCTCACCTGTTTTAATAGGAGTCATGAAATCCTTCGTGAGCGTAAAAGAGAGGTGCAGGCTTGTAAAGTATCCAATGTTTTTATATTTTTGCCCCGCTGTTGAAAACCTGTATGAGAATAACCGGATATATGCACAACAGTTGACATTACGTTTTTTGGAGCGATGGGTGAGAGGCTTAAACCAGCAGTTTGCTAAACTGCCGTACGGGTGACCGTACCGGGGGTTCGAATCCCCCTCTCTCCGCATAAGAAAAAGCAGGCTGGATTACTGAAAGTGGTCCGGCTTCTTTGGGCACCCCTGATGGTCCGAAGGAGCTTCTTCCTTTTCTTCCTCCTCTGCTGATACCGGTTCCCCTCTCGCGGCTACCGTCTCACCAGGGAACAGCTCCGCTATGAAGTCTCACTGCAATATATATTATGTTGAAATAGAGCTATTTAGATAAACTCGCTCAAAAGAGATTAAAATTCCATTAAAAAAAATCACTCGAGATTAAAACCAGATTAAAATTATTATTTAACTTTGCAGCGGTTTAATAATTTCAAACCGGAGATATTTTTAAACATTATAACAGAACTAAATCTTAAACAGAAATGAAAAACAAACTTTTCTTAGCAATCGCAACCGTTGCTGTAGCTGCCTTGATGGCAAGCTGCGCAAAAGTTCCCCAGGAAGCTCTTGACGCTGCAAAAGCTGCTCTCGAAACAGCAAAAACAGCCCAGACTGATGTTTACTTTCCGGCTGAATTCGCTGCTCTGAATGACTCACTCACCGTCATGCTCCAGAACATCGAAACACAGAAGTCAAAGTCAGCAAAAGATTTCAAAGCTATCAAGGTCGCCGCTGATGGTATTGCTCTCAAGGCAGCTGAACTGTCAGAAAATGTAGAAGCCAAGAAAGCTGAAGTCAAGGCTGAAGCTGAAACCCTGATGGCAGACGCCAAAACACTCCTCGACGAGGCTAAGGCTCTTCTTGTCAAGGCTCCCAAAGGCAAGGAAGGCAAAGCAGTTGTTGAAGAAATGAAGAACGAACTGACCGTCATCGAGACTTCTCTCACCGATGCTCAGACCCTCTTCGATGAAGGCACCAACTACATGGAAGTTGTTGATAAGGTAAAAGCTTCAACCGAAGGCATCAACGGCATCATCGCCGAGCTGAAGGCAGCAATGGAAAAGGCCGGTATCAAATTCTAAGCATAGCGTTGAACTAATAAAGAGGAGGGTGTCTCATAATACAAATGGGGCACCCTTTTCTTTTTGTCAATCCCCGGGCCTGTTCACTGGGATTTTTTTAACTTCGCACCCATGAAAAGAGTATCCCTGACTCATATTATAATTTATGCTATCGCCGGCATCGTGCTTGCCGTCATCGGAGTGCTGATTTTCCGCGCTCTTGTGCCCGAGCCGCCGCTGCCAGAGGTGGAGCAGGCACGTGTCGCCATCGTCAGAGCCAGGGATCTGCAGTCAGAGATATACTCACCTAAGCTTTATCGCGAAGCGAAGAACAATTACGATTCGGCAATGGCCGTATGGCGAAGCGAAAACGACCGTTTCATACTGGCACGCGATTACGAGCGGGTCATACGATTTGCGGAGACAGCTCGGAAGAAGGCCGAAGAGGCCTCGCGAAACACCATATCCAGATCGAAGAGCCTCAAGAGCACCCTCGAGAGCGAAATAGCCCGCCTTAACCACGAGATGGCTGCATTCGAAAAGATCTTCCTCTCGATGCCCCTGCCGCAGGATATCAAAAAGAAACACGCCCGCGGAAAACTCCTCATCAAGGAGGCGGGAATCGACTATAAAAAAGAGCGCTACGTTGATGGAAACGTCAAAATTGCCGAAGCAAACGAGTATATTTCAAGTACTTACAATCTCGCCAGAAAAAGTCTGGAGGAATATTTCAGACACTATGACACCTGGCAGGAATGGACTGATGAGACAATTGCCGAAAGTAAGAGGAGCGGGGCATACGCAGTGCTGGTGGAAAAGATTCCGGCGCAGCTTCACCTGTACCAGGGAGGCAAAAAGAAGTATACCTTTGAGGCAGAATTCGGAAGCAACTGGCTGGGTGACAAGAAAAGCAGGGGAGACATGGCTACACCGGAGGGAAAATACGCTGTTACGAAGAAGCTTTCAGGAGGATCGACAAAATATCATAAAGCCCTGTTAATCAACTATCCGAACAAGATTGACGTGCAGGAATTCAATGAGAGGATACGAAACGGACAGCTCCCGGCCGATGCCAGCATCGGTGACATGATTGAGATTCACGGCGACGGCGGCAAGGGTGGCCACTGGACACAGGGATGCGTCGCCCTGAAAAACTCTGACATGGACATGTTATTCAAATATGTTTCGAAAGGAACGCCGGTGACCATCATCGGTTCTACATTAACCCTTGAGGAGTTTTTCTCCTCGCGAGTAAAGTGATCATGGAAGAGCAGACTGAAAATTTACCGGAACATGCTGCAGAAAGCAGCACCCCGGCATTTAAAAAATGGTTTAACCAGGCAGTTAATTTTATAAAGAGTGACCGCCGGGCACGGCGAATACTGATCTCCCTGGCGATAGTGCTGCTGTTGCTGTTCATCTTTTCTGTGCCGGTTTATTTTGGTCCTGCGTTGCAGGACTCGTGGGGAAAGAATCGCGCTGAGTGCAGGCCCGACTCGTCATTGCTTGACAACAGATCCATCAGGAGGCAGATTTCGGCCGCCCGTAACGAGATCACCCGCCTTGAAAGAAGGCTTGCTTCTTTTGTGCCCACACAGACCTATCTCGTAATAAATACGGTTGACAACCGGTTTTCTCTTTACAGGAATAGGAAACTTGTGCGTGAAGGATACTGCTCATCAGGTAGTTACACGCTCCTTAAGACTGAAGAGGGCGATAAGGAATGGATTTTCAAGACTCCGCGTGGAAGACTGAGTATCCTGGGAAAGATAACCAATCCGGTATGGCGTAAGCCTGACTGGGCATTTGTGGAGGAGGGTCTGCCCATACCCGGGGCCAGTGATCCGTCGAGATATGAGTTCGGCGTGCTGGGCAAGTATGCCATGAGCCTCGGCGACGGTTATCTTATTCACGGGACACTCTATCAGAGGCAGCTCGGGATGCCCGTGACGCACGGATGCATCAGGCTTGGCGATGAGGACCTCGAGGTTGTGTTCAAATCGCTGAGCGTGGGATCAAGAGTTTATATTTACTGACAAGAACTGAAGCGATGAACCGCGAAAGAAAAAAATGGCTGATAATTGCCGCTTCTCTGCTGGCAGTTTTCATCATCTATTATCTGGTGATGTCGGTTTTGGCTGTCAGCCGTGCCGTGAATGAGTTTGACGATGCGTATTTCGCTTTGCTGGAGCAGAAGGAGGGAGACACGATAGATCTGTGTGCCATCCCCGGATACATTGATATGATACGAAACAAGGCATTCCTGAATTCTCAGGTGAAGCTGGCGGAGTCGGACTCGGTGGGGTTGCTGATCAATGTTCGCGACAGCGTGATTCAGCTGCTGATTAAAGGATTGCCGGTGAGGACGGTTAAAATTGATGAGTATGATATCTCGCCATTTTTTCATAGTGCAAACCAGGAGGCCATTTACAAAATGCTTTCCACACCGCTGACTATAACAGGTATGCAGGCAACCTTTATGAAGGATCCGGTGAGTGTGAAGATTGCGCCCAGGGATACGTCGCAGGTGGTTGAGAGTGAAAAGCCTGACACCACTGATTTTGAGGCGGTATTTTTCACGCTTGACACTGACCGTAATATCCGGTTCTTCTTTGAGCAACAGGAAGACACCATTGGAGCTGACCGTCGGGCGAGGTTCGTTTTTGACCTGAAGGACAGGATGCGGAATGCTTCCGTGACGATGAGGGCTGTTGCGAGGATGAAGATTCCGCCGTATGTACCATATATCAAGATATGGCTCCCAAAGGCCGAGGCGAAGATTATTTACCGGGCTATTCCGCGGGAGGGGATGATAGTGCTGACACAATAGCGTAGCTGCATAAGGGAGATTGTTCCGGCACAATAGTGAATCAATAATCAGGTATATACATTTTTTTGATGCACAATTCCCGAAAAAGTGTACTTTTGCACCGTTTTAATTCCGGTCTGTAGCTCAGGTGGTAGAGCAGCTGACTCTTAATCAGCGGGTCCAGGGTTCGAGTCCCTGCAGACCGACCAAACAGGAGAAAACATCTCCTGTTTTTTTATGCTCTGTATCAGTTATTTATAAACTCATGAATTGGAATCGTACAGGGATGCAATGGTTTATGTGCTCAAATGAAAATAAATGAACAGACCATTTTTTCAGGATTTAATTGAAAAAAATTATAATCATCAGAATATTAATAGTATATGAGATCTTTTTAAATAATTATCTGAAAGTTTTTGATATCTTATGGCCAGAAAACTGTGCAAATATCATCAAGTGTTAATCGGTAGACAGATGAGTATTGAGAAGATCAAAACACCCTTTCAGATAAAACTTGATAAGAAGAACCGGTGGGTAAAACTGGCGACTCCTTGCCGTGAGATAGACTTGCAGACATTTACTGCCGGAGTATTAGCAGTGATCAGAAGGAGAAGATGTTCTAAATATCATGCACACAGTATTGAAAACCAGATAGTAAGCATTTGTCAGTCACATATCAGACCGATAGTAAGGGGCAAGGACAAGGTCAATGTTGAATTTGGTATGAAGCTGGGTGTCAGCATGCAAATTAGGAGTGCGAATCAATATTCTTGGCTGGGAAGCATACAATGAAAGCACTGATTTGAAGAAGCAGGTAGAAGGCAAATCTGGTCAGGGGAAAAATGGTTATAACCTCAGTAAGGTAAAGGCAATATCCGCAAGGACATCTAAAAATTGGATTACAGTTATTTTCATTGTTATGAACCAGTTAAAGTTCAGTAAGAATTTTTTCCATTTTCAAGGATATCCTATTTGAGCCAATCCTTCTGGCTCGGTTCAAGTTGATGATCGAAAGAACAGAATTACAGTCAAGTAAATAAATGATTTATTTACCAAACTCAAATTAATTTCATAATACACTTTGAATTCTCTTATATTTACTTTCGCGTAATGTTCCGTTACATGAGCATATTCTTTTATGAAATTAAAACTATTTCAGGATAATGTAATTCATCGTGACCCTGATTATTTCAGGTCACTATATGAGAAATACTTTCTGCCTTTGACTGAGTTTGCAGAAGCTATAGTGTATGATAGAGAAGAGGCGAAAGACATTGTGCAAGATGTATTTTTCTACCTTTGGGACAATGCTGAAAAAATAAGAATCAATAAAAGTATCAAACACTATCTTTTTTCCTCTGTAAAACACAAAGCATTAAATAGAATAAGACATTACAGGATTATTGATCTTCACAATGATCGAATCAGGGAAGCTTATTTAAAAGCAGAGAATGAAAATTTACAGATATATGAAGATCGGATAGAAAAAGTTACAAAAGCGATAGATTCATTGCCAGAACAAATGCGCAAGGTAATCAATCTGAGGATCAAGAATGAAATGAAATACGAAGAGATAGCAGAATACCTCAAAGTAAGTGTTAATACTGTCAAAACCCATCTCAAAAGAGCAGTAAAAATTCTTAAGTCAAACCTGGCTTCACTTGTCTGACAGACAGATTTGGCTTACAAAAATATTTTTTCTCCTGATGTAACCCTTTTAGCTCATTTAGGTGCCTTTATTATATGAAGAAGAAAATTGAAGTCAATTGGCAGCTTTTTAGAAGAGCTGCTGAGAATAAGCTTACCAAAGAGGAACAGGTCATCTTTAATAGATGGCTGCAATCAGAAAAATCTCATCAAGAATACTTTCAAAAAGCGATAAAGTATTATTCGAAAGAAATAAAATACAGCGCTTATGAAAGATTAGAATTAGATGTATCTTATTATGATTTCATCAGATATACCCGAAGAAAACGATTGATGATGCGGAGGGTAGCAAGCATTGCGGCAAGTCTTGCTCTGCTAATAAGTTTGTTATTTGCCTTTTCCCATTTCCACAATGAACAGAAGGATATCACTGCTGGTTTACAGTTGCCCATTGAGCCAGGTAAATCGATAGCACACCTGACTCTTCATACAGGTGCTGTTATTAATCTGGCAGATAAATCTGATACCTTAATTTCACTTGCTGAGGCTGGTAGTGTATTAGTGATAGATTCATCAGGATTGATGTACTCAGATAAGGAACAAAAGAACTCGAAAAATTCTGTCAACCTGAAAAACAGTCTGACAACACCACGAGGGGGAGAATATAGATTAACTTTATCCGACGGTACTATAATATGGCTGAATGCAGAATCACGACTGGATTATCCGGTTAATTTTTGCTCAGGGAAACGTGAAATTACATTATCAGGAGAAGCCTATATTAAAGTTGCCCAACTGGATGAAATGCCATTTGTTGTCCATACTGCTTTTTATGATATAGAGGTCAAGGGAACATCATTCAATATCAGCGCCTATTCAGATGATCCATTTCAGATTCTTACTCTGGAAACAGGTAAAGTTGAGGTCAGCTTTTTAGAGAATACATATAATCAATCTTTGACTCTTGGTTCTGACCAACAGTTCATTTTTAATGCCACAACGAATGAAACTGAATTAAAACGGGTTGATGCATCCAAGTATATAGCATGGACATCCGGATACTTTATCTTCGATGAAGAACCTCTGTCCCTGATCATGGAGAAAATGGTCAGATGGTATGATCTCAATGTGATTTTCTTGAATAGTAATTCTGCTAATGAAGTTTTTACTGGCAAACTTCCTCGCTTCGAAAACTTTGAGGTAATTGTGGAAATGATAGAAAAAGTTGGCGATGCTGACTTTCAATTAGAAGGTAAAAATATCACGATTAAATAAAAAATGAGCAGGATGGGCTAGCATTCTGCTCAAGTCAAGTTTAATCATTTTTTGAATTATGTACATGTTAAACCTAACCGAACAAAGTTATGAAAAAAATGAGCGATTTATTCTCGTTGAATAAAAAACATCCCCCCAAAGCAAGTGTCATGACAATTCTCATGACAGGCATTTTCATTCTGACTCAGAGCCTCTCTTATCCGATTGTTGGTCAAATGGTTAGCATAAACTTAGATAATGCCTCTCTAAAGGAGTGCATCAATTCTATTGAAAGCCAAACGAGTATAGGATTTCTTTACCAGGAGAAATTAATAAGTCAGACTGACAGAAATATTAATATCAATGTCAAGAATGAAGACATTAGGGTGGCGCTTGATTCAATTTTCTCAAACACGGGACTTGCATATGAAATAGATAAAAATGTAATACTTATTAAGGAAACTTTGCCAACACACGTAATTGCATCGGAAATTATATCAAATGATCAGCAACCAATTATTGTCAAAGGTCAAGTGACTGACTCTAAAACTGATCTTCCTTTACCATTTGTGAATGTTATTATAATTGGAACCTCCACCGGGGTGGCTACTGATGCTGATGGATATTATACTATTGAAGTAAAAGATCCAAACGCTACTCTTGGTTTTTCTTTTCTTGGATATTCAAATGTTATTGTTCCTGTACAATCAAGAACGATTATTAATGTGCAAATGAGTGAAGAGGTCACAGAAATGGATGATGTGATTGTTCTTGGGTATGGAACGATGAAAAAAGCAAGTGTAGGTAGTTCTGTCTCCCAGATTAACGGCAGGGAGATTGAATCAAAATCCGTGGGTTCTATAAGTTTTGAGCAAATGCTTGGAGGACAAATCAAAGGCGTTAAGATCACTCAATCTTCAGGAGCACCTGGCGCTGCTTCAATTGTACGGGTGAGAGGAATTACATCTCCCTTTGGCGGAAGTAATAACCAGCCCTTGTATGTAATAGATGGGATACCATTTAATACTGATCCTCAGTTTAGTGCTACCAACTATGACTATGCTAAAAACCAAAATCCATTACTAAGTGTTAATCCAAACGACATTGCCAGTTTAACTGTATTAAAAGATGCTGCATCAACGGCAATTTATGGTTCGCAGGGAGCCAATGGTGTAATAATAATTAATACTAAGAGAGGAGAGAAAAATACAGGTATTCGCACGTCTTTAGATTATAGTTTAAACCTTAGTAATCCTATTAAAAGACTTGAACTTCTGGATGCTGAAGGCTATAAAAAGCTCCATACTATGATTGCCAGAAACACTCTTGATGCCTATGCTATGGGTACTGCTTCTTCATCTGGTAATCTGGAAGCTTCTCAGGTAATTGATCCCTCGACTGGTGTAATCAGAGATAGTGTGTTGGATATATCAACGGGCAGGAAGATACCTGTTTTTGGTAGTGCAAATACCGATTGGCAGGATGAGATTTACCGGAAAAATGCACCTATGCAGCAATGGAGTCTAAATGTAAGCGGCGGCAATAGGGAAACAAATTATTCAATTTCAGTTTCGCATACGAATCAAGAAGCAATTATCAGAAAGTCAAATTTTAAAAAATACGGAGCCAGATTAAGTATTGACTCTGAGGCGAACAAATTGTTAAAAATTGGAACAACTTTGAATTATAACGGTAGCAGGGATTTCAGTTCTATAGCTAATACTGCCGACATCATTGATATGTTCATAGTACGTCCTGATTATCCTATATATGATAATAATGGATTATTCCAGCGATGGCCACAATATTGGATTTATCAAACTCCCGGCACAGGAAGGCTTTATTATGAACAGGCAAATAGTGTCGCAAAACTTGAAAATGAAACGATAGCTCATTATAACTCTTTCATTGGGTCGGGTTATATTGAAGCCAGCTTATTTAATGGATTTAAACTCAGGGCTGATGCTAACACAGCAATTTTCAAAAGCAGGAGCAGAGATTTTAATCCTCTAAGAGCTAAGTTATTATCATCTACCGCTAAGAGCTCTTTAACCAACGGTGCTAACGAACAAATGAAAACCTCCATCACCTTTCAGGCTAATTACCAAAAGCTCATTAATAAGCATGGCATTTATTTGATGGTTGGAAATTCTTGGGATAAAGCAAATTATCACAGGAGTTACATTCGATACAACGGATTTCTTGATGAATATGTTCTAACGAATGCAGCTTCCGCCATTAATTACCTGGGTTCTGAAGATGGAGAAGCCAACAGTGGATTAAACTCTATCTATGGCAGACTTCAGTACACATATAATGATATTTACACTACAACTATTAATTTTAGAACTGATAAATCTTCAAAATTTGGACCCGGAAATAAACGAGCCTATTTCCCGTCTTTTGCATTTAACTGGAATGCGCACAGAGAAAAATTTCTTGAAAACATAAATTACTTAGATAAATTAGTTTTGAGGGCAAGCTATGGAAGATCAGGTTCTGCAAACGTATCAGATTTTCTATATCTGCAATATTTTCAATCTGGTACTGGACACAACAAAGAATATCTTCCTGGCGAAACTACCATTGTTCCCTCTGGTACTTATCCCAATGCTGATATTCACTGGGAAACAACCAGAGAATTTAATTTTGGATTTGACTTTTCGGTGTTATCTGATCGTTTATTTGGTAATCTGGATATATATGACAAATATACATCTGGTATCTTAGTAGCTTCTCCTTACCCTCTTGAGTCAGGAGCATCAAGTTTTACAAGTAATTTAGCAGATGTGAGTAACAAAGGATGGGAATTGGAGATGGGCGCCAATCTTATCAGAAGCCATGATTTTACCTGGTCTTTTAGTTTCAACATTTCTGCAAATCGAAATAAGGTTGAAAGTATGGAAGGTCATGCCTTAACACCATATCAAACCCGGTATTTTACAGTTGGTCAGCCTATTGGTGTCATAAAAGGATATAGAGTCGTAAAAATAATACAGCAACAATCAGAAATTGATGCCCTCAATGATGCATCCCCAACAGGAGTTTATCAAACCGCATATACTGGCCCGGGCGATTATTTGTATAAGGATTTGAATAATGATAAAACAATTACAGCCGAAGATCAGGAAGTTATTGGAAGCATGGAACCTGATTTCTTTGGAGGTATCAATACGACAATAAGTTATAAGAGGCTCTCGTTACTCACAAGTTTCCAATTTACAGTAGGTTCTGAAGCATTTTGGGATAGCTATTATCTGCTGATGAATCCAACCAGACCTATGTATAATGCCTCACCTGTTGCGCTTAATGATACTTGGACTCCGGACAATCCTAATGCAAAATATCCTCGACTTATTTATGGTAATCATTTTAATGTATCAGATAATAATGATGCAATTTTAGATGATGCATCATTTTTAAGGCTTAAGATCATCAGACTAAATTATGATGTACCTGAAAATATGATTACTAAGCTGCCCTTAAAGAGCGCCATGTTTTATATATCTGCTACAAATCTCTTTACACTGACAAAATTTAGAGGATTAGATCCTGAAGGGAGAGCATCTTATGGACATAGAATAACAGCTGAAACTAGTATTACTGATGCATTCCCTCTTTTAAGGACATTTTCGTTTGGTGTTAGAATTAGTTTATAATTTTAAAATTAATTAAAATGAAAAAAACAAAATATATTCCGGTAATTCTGTGGTTCATCATTCTCACCGGTTCATGTGAAGTCTTAGACTCGGTTGAAAACATAAAACCTTTGTACAGATTGACAGAGGAAACTACATTTACTGATGCTAAAAAAACGGAAGCTGTACTAAATGGGGTATATACTGCATGGAAAAATAGCTCAATAAATATTTTTACAGCTCAAACTATGTTGTTATCCGGGAACTACACTACAACTTCAAGTATAGGAGTTGATGCGTCTATAAATAGGGTTGATGTTACAAGTAGTTATTTGAGCAGTTATTACAGAGCCTATTATTCTCTATTGATGCGTGCTAATTACCTGATCAAAGCCTTAGAAGCTGATTTTGAAATTCCTGGCTTGAACCAAGCGAGAAGAACTGAAATGAAAGCAGAAGCCCGCTTACAAAGAGCTATGGCACATTTCTTTTTATTAAGAAATTTTGGGCAGTTTTATAACTTAAATTCTGATTTGGGAATAGTGTTGCAAGAAGCACCTCTTACTGGGACACCTGACAATCCAAGATCAGGAGTACTTGCATGCTATAATTCTATTCTGTTAGATATTGATTATGCCATGGCGAATGCACCAATCTCGGCAAGAAGTTATGGTCTATTAACACGTGATGCAGCGAAGGCCATGAAGGCCAAAGTCTTATTATATATGGGTGATTGGACAGAGGCCGCCCGTTTGGCTCTGGAAATCATAAATTTACCTACATATGAACTGGAGACAGATTTTAAGAGTATTTACGGGAATGGTTTTAAATCCAAAGAAGTGATTTTTTCACCAGTATCAATATATCCAGCTCATATCGATCGACCGGGAAGTTCAACATTCTCTCCCGGTCCATTGCTAATATCGACGGCAGATAAGAGTGTTGGTGATCCAAATGATGGAGATCCAGTAACTGGTGAGGGATTCGACCCCCGTTTTGCATATGCTCATGCTCAAGACAATGTTGCTCTCATGAGACCAAATAATAAATATCCATTTGGTAGTGTTACCGGAGAACAGGCAAATTCACTATTCATTCTTAGATTGGGTGAGTTATATCTTATTTTTGCGGAAGCCAAGGCGAGGGAAGCTGTTACAGGAGTTGATTCTGAGGCTTTGGCAAAATTAAATGCCATACGTTACAGAGCAGGCCTGCTGGAAATTAGTACTTCCTCAAAAGCTGAGTTCCTTGAGGCAATCAGGATTGAGAAACAGCTTGAGTTATTTGGTGAGTTCAATGAGCCCTGGTTTGATATGGTGCGATATTATATTTTAGGAGACTTAAATATTTCAGATTTGAAATCCGAGATTACAAGTGATAATCAACTGATTTTACCATTTCCAGATGCTGCTCTTTCAGGTAATGGAGGTTTAATTCAAAACCCAGGTTATTAAAGAATACAACAGATGAAAATGATAAGTAAAAACCGACTAATTACTGTGGTATTAATGGCAGGATTATTTACATCTGCATTAGCACAGAAAATGGGTACGCCAACTCTTATTCGGGTGGGTGATAATGCTATTGATTGTAAACCTTCTTATGCGGGTCCAACGATCTATGATCTTGACAAAGACGGTTTGCAAGATCTTATTGTCGGAACCTTTAATGGCCGATTCAGATTTTATAAGAATACTGGAAGTGAAAAAGTGCCTTCCTTTGAAGGCTTCTCGATTATACAGGCTGGTGGCGCAGATGCTGAAATACATAATTGGTGTTGTACAGCCGTAAGTCCTCAGTTTGTGGATTTTAACGGTGATGGAAATATTGATTTGTTATGTGCCAGTTTTGCTGGTTATCCGTTTATTTTTTATGGAAATAATGATGGTTCATTCAATGAACCGGTGGCATTAAAGGATAAATCAGGCAACTATATCACTCTAGGCTATTATTGGGATTACGACTTAGAGAAATATAAATTTGTTACACTTGGAAATGCCGAAGACAAGGTGGATTTTGTGAAAGCTTGTGATTGGGATAACGATGGTGACTTTGATTTGTTATTAACCGGAAGTGATTACGGAGTTAAGCTGCGAATTAACGAAGGAACAAAAACTCATCCCGTATTTGGAACAGAGAACATCTCAGTCCTTCCTGCACATTTTGCCGATGCTATTATTGATTGGGATGGTGATGGTTTGTGGGATATTATTGGAGGATCAAAGAATGGAGGCGTTTATTTCTATAAGAACGTAGGAGTATTAGGTGCTCCTAAATTCGGAGATGCTGAATGTATACTGGAACCAGATGAATTTGTAGATAAAATAAATGGCGGCAAATGCGGAATAACTCAGGTAGCAGTCGCAGATTATAATAACGACGGCAAGTTAGATCTGGTTATTGGAAACAATAATATTATTAATAAGCCTATGCCGGAAAGCCTGACATCTGACCAGATCAAGGAAAGAGATTTGCTGCAAAAGCAATATAACGAAAATGCAAAAGATCGAACCGCTTACATAGAGACGCTTCGAATAATATGTAAAGATGATCATGAGAAAATGAATGAAGCTATTAATGAAAACTTACGTATTAGAGGTCACGAAGATTATGCCAAGTTGGTCAAAGAACGAGGTGAGATTTGGCCCGCTCTGACAAAACTTATACCAAAAAGAGAAACACACGGATATGTTTGGGTGAGTCTCAGGCAATAACCAGATTGATTTCTATCAGTTAGGAATAAATAACCTTTAGAGACGATTGGAGATTTTATATCTTAAATTAAATTGTTCTTCCATTTTGACTTTTTTTAAAAAGTCGAACTCTGATGGTTCTTGGAATGATCTGCCTAACTTACGTATGGCAAGTAAAAGGTTTCACCAATATACTATTTAAAACATGATAAGGGAAACTTTAATAAGCCTTTTGCCAGTTGCATTAACAGTATCACTTAATGCACAGGTTACTGAGTCGATTCAATGGACTTTTGAATATCAGAAAGTTGGAGTAGACAAATTCGAAATAGTGATGACCGCTGAAATTGATAAGGGCTGGCATCTTTATGCAATGGATACTACAGAAGGGGGACCAGTACCTACTGTTTTTTCTTTCAAGGCTCCTGTCGGCTATACACTCAATGGCCGACCTTATCCAGTTTCCCTGCCCGAAGTTAAATATGATAATACCTATGGAATGGATATTGGAATGTACAACATAAAGGCAGAGTTCCGTCAGAAGATATTCGTAACTCACTACCCTGTGACAGTTTGTGGAAATGTAACCTTTATGTCGTGTAACGATATGCTGTGTCTGCCACCACGTGATGTTGAGTTTGTTGTTCTGATAAAAGGAGGTTTGACTAAAGAAGTTAAACACTGCAATAAAGAATAGGACAATTATTTCAAAAATTACTTTTACGGTATGTTAGGACTTTTGTGTACATAGGGTTTGCTGAGAAAGTCGGATTATTCTGGCATTAGGTTGATAATCAACATAATAAGTTAATAACTTTCGATCTGGGAATTAGCAAAAATGCAAGTAAAAACATAGATTGCCTTCATAAAGCTTGCATTATGGTACGGTATATTTCAGAGAAACAGTTGACAATTGAAGAATTCAAGACCCCCTTTCGGGCAAACCTGTCCGCCGAAAACCGTTGGGTTAAACTGGCCAGGGTTGTACCCTGGGATAAGTTCGCCAGTATATATATGACGTTGATGAGCAGTGATTTAGGTCGTCCCGGAGTTTCTCCGCGCACAGTACTTGGGGCATTGATAATCAAACATTTGGAGAAGCTGGATGACAGGGGTGTTATACAGGCCATTCAGGAAAACTTGTATATGCAGTATTTTGTAGGGTTGAAGGAGTTCAAAGTTGATCCGGTATTTGATCCCTCACTGTTTGTTGAGATACGGAAAAGAGTTGGACATAAGGAGTTTGATTCTATGAGTGCGGACTTAATCCGAACCGTTAAAGGCAAGAAGGACGGTTCACATAATAAGAAGCATAAGAAAGAAGACTCTGATGAACCATCGAACAAAGGGAAGCTTCAGTCAGATGCCACTGTAGCCGATCAGTATATTACCTTCCCGACCGATAACGGGATATTGAACGAGAGCAGGAAGAAGTGTGAAGGTCTGATTGACAAGTTATACCATCACGCCGGAAGTCAGGGAGTCAAGCCCAGGACTTATAGGCGTACCATGGATAAGGACTGGCTTGATTACTCAAAGAAAAAGAAGAAAACTGAAGCCACTCACCGTAAGATGACACGTAAGCTGCTGGAGAGCCTGAAGCGTGATATTAAGCACATAGATCGTATGTTAGATCAGGTTGAGTTAAGGGGAGAACAAATGCCTGTGACTCACCGGGATCTTCGTTTGCTGTGGATTATCCGGACTGCCTACCAGCAGCAGAGGTACATGTATGATACCAATACCCATAGTTGCGCGGACCGCATTGTCAGTATCTATCAGCCACATGTTCGTCCTATTCCAAGAGGGAAGCTTGGCTCGCAGATAGAGTTTGGGTCCAAGCTTGGGGTTAGCCTTGATGATGGTTTTGCCCGGATAACTACATTTAGCTGGGACGCCTATCACGAAGCCGGCGACTTGATCAAACAGGTAGAAGAATACAGAGCATTGCACGGTCATTACCCGGAACTGGTGCAGGTTGATAAGATATATGCCACTCAGGAGAACAGGAGGTGGTTGAAAGAAAGGGATATAAAGATTACGGCACCACCATTGGGTCGAAGGCCGGCAAAGGAAAAACAGAGTTACTCTCAGAAGAGGAAAGCAAGGAAAGAAGCTGCTGAAAGAAATCGTATAGAAGGCAAGTTCGGACAGGGTAAGAACGGATACGCACTGAATCAAATACGAGCCAGACTCAAAGAGACCTCAGAGAGCTGGGTCGCATGTATCTTCTTTGTGATGAACCTCATACATCTTGAGGCTAATCATTTTTTTGGCTCTTTTTTCAAATGGATTACCTCTCTGGCTGAAGGAGGTGTATTGGATACAGCCAATATGATTCAGTTCTTTTACTACAGGATCAGCGAACAGAGTAGAAATATTAGGTTGCTTTATTGCTTAACTTGATTTTCTCAGCAAACCCTACATAGATTTATATCTGCATCAGGGTATCCAACCGGTTATTAAGAAGTAGATACTTAAGGGTCAAACAAATACTGCCTAAACTGATCACTTTAACCACTTACTGAGAGCGAATTGACATCTTTTATTTATAGATTGCTAAATCAAACACAGTTTAAGTGACCAGTTTATATCGGTCCAGGGTTCGAGTCCTTGCAGACCGACCAGGAGGGAGGACAGTCGTCCTCCTTCCTTTGTTTCAGATAAACAGGCCATCTGAGACAGTTTGGCAGTCATCGGTCGCCTCCTCCCTTTCCCGGGTTATCATATCAGAATAATCACTTCAGGGTTGCTTCATACAGTTCGGCAACCTTTTTCCAGTTGACCACGTTCCAGAAGATACCCACGTATTCAGCTCTGCGGTTCTGATATTTGAGATAGTATGCATGCTCCCACACGTCGAGGCCAAGTATAGGCACTCCGCGCTTAGAGGCCACATCCATCAGCGGATTATCCTGGTTGAGTGTCTGTGACACGAAGAGCTTGCCCCCGGCATCCACCGCCAGCCATGCCCATCCGCTTCCGAACTGTGTCTTTGCAGCGTTCTCGAAGTCAGCCTTGAATTTATCGAATGAGCCAAACGCCTCAATTATTGCCTTGAGCAGTTTGCCCTCAGGCTGACCGCCGGCGTTGGGCCCCATCACATTCCAGAAGAGCATGTGATTGTAGTAACCGCCGCCGTTATTGCGAACGGCAGGTGAGTAGGCGCTGACTCCCGAGAAAATATCCTCAAGGGGCAGGTGGTCAATTTTAGCCTCTCCGGCTGCCTTGACGAAGTTGTCATAATAAGCCCTGTGATGCTTCGTGTAGTGAATCTCCATTGTCCGTGCATCAATGTATGGCTCCAGTGCATCGTATACATACGGGAGCTCCGGAAAAATATAATTCTGTGCCATGATTTTGTTGTTAATGGTTATTAGTCCAAGTACAATTGTGAAAGTCAGTATAGCTTTCGTTTTCATTTTCTTGTTGTTTATTCGTAAAACAAATGACCGGTAAAATTGTTCAATGCCAAATTCTTAAAATATTGACACGATTTAGTATTTTCGTCACTTCAAGAATAACTCATAAAATATCAGACTATGAAATGGCAGGGTCGTCGCGGCAGCGATAATGTTGAAGACCGCAGGGGGATGAGTACCGGAACGAAGATTGTCGGCGGCGGCATAGGCACACTTGTAATCGTGTTGCTCGTATATCTTCTCGGAGGTGACCCGTCAGGTATTCTTCAGGAATCAGGTTCCGCAGAAACGGCTGGTCCGGTTGAGGCCTCTGCAGAAGAGAACGCATTGGCTCAGTTTGTCTCGGTAGTTCTGGCTGACACTGAAGAGGTATGGGGCAAGATATTCGCGCAGTCAGGAGCCACATACCGGCAGCCCACTCTGGTGCTCTTCAGGGATCAGGTACAGTCGGCCTGTGGCTATGCCACCGCCGCCAGCGGACCATTCTACTGCCCGGGTGATGAAAAGGTGTACATCGACCTCAGTTTTTTTGATGATCTGCGTGCAAAATATGGTGCTTACGGCGATTTCGCCATAGCTTATGTAGTGGCGCACGAGATAGGGCATCATGTCCAGAACCAGTTGGGTATTCTTGAAGAGGTACAGAAAGAGCGTCAGCGTCTGAGCGAGGTCAGGGCCAACCAGCTTACTGTCAGGCTTGAGCTGCAGGCTGACTTCCTGGCGGGTGTATGGGCCCACTATGCAAGCAGGATGTTCGACTCCGTTGAGGAGGGTGACATAGAGGAAGCGCTTAATGCTGCCGCTTCCATCGGCGATGATGTGCTTCAGAAAAAATACCAGGGAAGGGTGGTGCCTGATTCATTCACCCACGGCACGGCAGCACAGCGCTCGGGCTGGCTTCGCAAGGGATGGGAGACGGGCGACCTGAACCAGGGCGATACTTTCTCAGGCGCCATCTGAAGATAGCCGACAGATACTTTTACAACCTCCTGAGATGGCGCGTGCCACTCACTGCACCGGCTGACCAGCATTACATTGTCAATCAGAAGGGAATTGGTTATTACATTCAGATGTAATATCATCAGTTGCCTTGCGTTTTCTTTTTTAGAGTGTTAAACTGATTATGTAATGAGGAGGTTTTTGGTTTTGCTCATTCTTCTCTCTGCTGCTGCGGTTGTCAGGGGCGAGGAGCCGTTATCTTCTGAAGGATTACAGAAAAAGTATCCTGTCAATGTAAATAAAAATCAAAGACCCAAATCGTTTGCTGCCAGCTGGCCCAGATGGTCAGTGCACTCGAACCTTCTGGGGTTTGTACAGTTTGGCCCTGTTGTAACCGCTGAATATAACATTACCAGGCAATTAGCTTTCGGTGCACATGCCAGGTTTCCATCCGTTGGGGCCCTTACTCCGGTCCTGCATCATGCCGGGGCTGAAAATGGTGGCAGGCCTGACAAAATCTCGGGTATTGCATTCGGAGGTGGACCATTATTGTTTTTCAAGTTAAGGCGGGATCTGGCATATATTGGTCTCACAGGCGAATACGAGATGTCAGATGTGCTTTATTTAGAAGATTACGTGAATGAATGGAGGCAGGATAACCGCAAGGTCATAGCTATGGTTAATGGCGGATACAGGTTCTTGTTTGCTCACAAGCTTATTCCCGCATCACCGCGAAAAAGAGATACTTTCTTCAGGGAGGGGCTGTTTATGAATGCCGGGTTTTATGCCGGAGCTGAAAGGAATCAGTTTCAGCGGATATATACTGACCCGGAGGCAGATGGTAGTGATGTTTCCCCCCGTGAGGGAACCACAATAAAGCCTTTCGGGATGATTGAACTTTCAGTCGGGCTTAAATTCTGATAGTCAGATCAATCGTTTTTCATACTGACAGGCTGGCCGGTGGCTTCAAGCACGTTCCACCATAGCCCGCTTTCCACGTCAATCTTTTTGCGTTTGGCCACTACCGGAGGGATGGGCATCAGAGTGAACTGGTTGTTCCAGTAACCTATAACGAAGTCAGTCCGCCCGGCCAGGGCTCCATGGACGGCATTTTGAGCCAGGAGATTGCAGAATTTACTGTCATTGGCGTTGGCAGGAGAACTGCGGATGATGTAACTGGGGTCAATGTATTTCAGGGCATGCGGAAACCCAAGCGCCTTGAATTCAGTTTTGATCTTGTCTCTCAGAAAGATGCCTATATCCTGGTGAATGATATTTCCTGAGGCATCTATCTGTGATCCCTGAGCCGGGAAGAGGTCCTGCCCGGCACCTTCAGCAACAACGATCACCGCGTGATGGCGTTCGTCCAGCCTCTCTTTCAATACTTTAAGAAATCCCTTTTCACCGTACAGGTCGAATGATAGTTCGGGTATCAGGACGAAGTTCACCTCCTGGACAGCCAGTGCGGCGTTGGCGGCGATAAAGCCCGAATCACGTCCCATAAGCTTGATGAGGGCGATGCCGTTATAGGCGTCACGAGCCTCGTTGTGTGCATTCCGGATGATATCATGCGCGATGGAGAAGGCTGTCTCGAATCCGAAAGATTTCTGTATCAGGTTGATGTCGTTGTCGATTGTTTTAGGGATACCTGCCACGGCGATCTTTAGGTTACGGCTTTTTATTTCCTCGTGGATGGCGTGTGCACCACGGAGGGTACCGTCGCCTCCAATGCAGAACAGCACGTTTATGTTGAGGATTTCGATGGTGTCGACCATTTTACTGACATCCTGATGGCCACGTGAAGTGCCGAGGAATGTGCCACCCGAAAGGTGAATCTCTCTGACCATCGGTGCTGTCATCTCTATCACCTCGTGGTTGTATTCCGAGATGAGTCCTTCATAACCGTACCTGAAACCGAGGATGCGTTTGATACCATAGCGATAGTACAACTGGTTTACAAGGCTGCGGATGACGTTGTTGAGCCCGGGACAGAGGCCGCCACAGGTAACTATTCCCACTTTTGTTTTTGCCGGTTCGAAATAGATCATCTCTTTGGGGCCTGCTTTCTCGAATGAAACCGGGGTTTCACCTGTGGCGCGGCAGTGTTCATAGTTTTCCGATGAGACATCATAAATGACCCGTTCGTCATCATCAATGAATTTATATACCTGGTTTTCTTCACCCTGGCTTTTCTTTAGTGGTGAGATGACATTTCTGTTCCCGAGTGTTGAGACAATGAAGTCTTCGTATTTCATGGTTCAGCTTTTATTCTGATTTATTGCCAGACTGTTATGTTCAGGTTGCCGGCAGTTTCAAATATAGTAACTTTTTCATGGTTTGGATAGGGGTTGAGAGTGTTTGGTGGCGGGCATTTTATTCCTATTTTTGTAGATTCATTGACCTGAAGTTATAATTTGCAGGCTCAGAGTGTAAGATCAAACAAATAAAGCCATGGCAATCCCGACATCAAGGGCGAAAGAAAAAGGTGACATCAGGATAAACCGGGAAATATGCACTGGTTGCGGCGAGTGCGTTGAGGTGTGCAAGGACTTCGGTCTTGTGCTAAGGGACGGCAAGGCTGACCTGAGCGACAATTAAATGCAACATCATGATGAAAAGACAACTCTCCGGACTTGCAGTGTTAATGCTGCTACTGGCCTCATGCGGCAGGGACTATACTTCAAAAGAGTACCTGGAGACTGTACTGGGCAACCTCAGGCAGATAAAAACAGCATCTTACTACATGTTTGGTGAGGCAT
>Ga0255346_1001741_pt1 | contig 29255 bp, 42 predicted proteins | sample wastewater_treat_FD_194410 | JGI IMG/M metagenome (GOLD analysis project Ga0255346, IMG submission 194410) | Wastewater microbial communities from Lulu Island WWTP, Vancouver, Canada - plant22 | ecosystem: Engineered > WWTP > Wastewater > Unclassified | place: Canada: Vancouver, British Columbia...
GCACTAGGTTATGCAAATCCTGGAAAAGGGTTAGCTACTCCTTCATATGTTGAAACCTATTCAATATCCAGATTATGAATATAAGAGATGTTAGACAGGATCAGTTTGCTGATACCTGGATAGAAAGGGGCATGTGGGGCATACTTAACTTGGCTCCAAGGTTTGGAAATAATGTACATATTATTTACATTTACATCATAAATGTAGATAATATGTATAATTTCCATAAGAATGGTAGAGACTATTCTATAGTAAGAAAAGAATCAGTGGACCTTTTCTACAAAGGGTTGAGTTGTAAAGATATATCTAAAAAATTAGTAGTAGATAGACATGCTGTAGGTAGATGGTTAAGAGAAGCTGGATGTATTTATTCTAAAGTAAATAAAACGGACATAAACTCCAGTGTATTTGATAGTATATCTACAGAAGAGCAAGCATATTGGTTAGGTTTTTTATTTGCTGATGGCTACGTTTCTAAATCTACAGCATTTGAATTATCCTTATCGCTGAAAGATATATATCATCTGAAAAAATTTAAAAAATTCTTAGATTATAAAGGAAAGATACATATAGATAATAAAATAGGAAGATGTAGAATCATGTTTAATGATTCTCAAATTGTAAATAGTTTAAAGGAATTAGGATGTATTAATAGAAAATCTTTAGTATTGACTTTTCCAGAGAAATTAGCTACTAGTTTGTATTCTCATTTTATTAGAGGATATTTTGATGGAGATGGTTATATAAACGGTACAAGTAAGCCAATATTAGTATCCTTAATAGGTACTTACTCTTTTCTAGAAGCAATACATAATATATTGAATATACCAACACATAGTATTAAACACAGAAATTCAAAACATTCAGAGTTGGTATTTACTAATAATTTATGTGGAGAAACTGCTAGAAATTTTTGTAACTATATTTATAACAACGCTACTATATTTCTTGAAAGAAAATATAATAGATTCATTGAACACGTTGAAAAATATAATAAAAGAAAGGATTTACATAATGTAGTAATATTTGATATTATTAACAATAAAATTTACAATTTCAATAATTATAAGTCTGCGTGTATTTATATAAATTGTACATTTTCTACATTAAAGCGTTGTTATGAACATGATACACTAATAAAAAAACAGTACAAAGTATTAAAATATGGAGAACATAAGAGAAAAACGACAGAGAGAACTTGCACAGTCATGGATTAGTAATAATATGTATGGTATAATAAATGCATGTCCAAGATTTGGAAAAATTTTTATGTCAATTATTATAATGAGACAAGTAAATCCAAACTCAATTTTGATAGCATATCCAGATAATAAAATTAAAAAATCTTGGGAAGATGATTTTGAGAAATTTAGTTATCATCCTTCTAACATCATGTTCACTACATATCTCTCGTTGCATAAACACGTGGAGGAAAAGTATGATCTTGTTATCCTTGATGAAATTCATCTGATGTCGGAAGCACAAATAGAAAGCTGTAAGACGCTGTTAGAAGCCAATAGACGTATTCTGGGGCTCACTGGCACGTTGTCCTCTTGGACAGCTAAAGTACTCAAGGATGAGCTTTCATTGCCTGTAGTGGCACGATACTCAATTGAGATGGCAATCAAGGAAGGAATTCTTCCCGATTATGAAATCAATGTTATAACAACTCCTCTTGATGACAAGATTCTTGTTAATTATGGAGGAAAGAGAAAGACAGAGAAGACAAGGTTTGCTAATTATAAGTGGGTTGTTGATAAGCTGGAAAAAGAAGAGAAAAATTCGTTTCATATGAAATTGAAGATAATATCAATTCTTCAAACCTCTTCATCAAGAATGAAGGCAACAATTGATCTTATAGAGAAATTCAAGGAGGAAAGGCTGCTCGTGTTTTGTGGAAGGACAGAAGTGGCGGATAATCTCGGCATTCCTTCTTTTCATAGCAAATCAAGTGAGAAGCAGGTATGGGAAGATTTTGTAGAAGGAAGAATTAAACATCTTGCCGTTGTGAAGATTGGAAACTCAGGAGTCACTTATACGCCTTTAAGCAAAGTGATAATTAACTATTTTGATAGCAATCCTGAAACAATGACACAGCGTATAAACAGGTGCATGAATATGGAGTACGACAATCCTGAAAAGAAGGCTGTCATATATGTCATCTCCTCTACAGAGCCTGTTGAATTGGAATGGCTGAAGAAGAGCCTTGCTATGTTTGACAAGAATAAAATTAAATATTTATGAGCTGGATGAATTTAACATTAGAGCAAATCATTCTTGAATATAAAGATGATTATGAAGAGGATAATATATCTCTGGGTGGGGATGAAGTAGATGATTTGATATGTATACTTCGTGCTAAAATTAATCTGCATGAAGGTAATATTACACAGGAAGAATATGATGAAATATTAGGATGAATATAAAAAATAATAATTATGAAAGTAGAATTAATTAAACAGATTAAAGAGAATGGTGACGTGTATTACGCCACTTTTGTAGATGGTGTGCAAATGGCTGGAACTACCACTTATGCAGGCAATCTTATTGAAGAAAAGGAAGATGCTGTTGAAAGAGCAATGGATAAGCTTAAAACGATTGAAAATTATCTTAAAAGTAATGTAATTCCTTCGGAAAGGATAATGTTTTCTGAGGAAATTTGATTATCTTTATAATTAAAATGATGAGAGTAGTTATGTCAAGACCTGAAACATTTAATCCAGAAGATCCTATATATAAGGATAGAATTGAGTTTTCTAATGTGGAAGTAGTATCTCTTAATCCAATAAAAAAGGGGAAAGAGTGGCACTATCATGTAAGATGCAAAAATTGTGGGAAGGAATATTATAAAGCTAAGTGGACATTCTGAGTATATAGATGTCAATGTTATAAGACAATAAATGGTGCATACAATTATCAAGGATACAAAGGAATATCATCTGTATACTTTAAGAGTTGTAAATCTGGAGCAAAGTCAAGAAATCTTGAATTTAGCATCACTAAAGAAGATATATGGAATAAATGGATTGAACAAGATGGTAAGTGTGCTCTATCTGGATTGTCAATAAGGATTGAAAGAAATTATAAAAAATTGAAGACCATGACAGCCTCTCTAGACAGAATTGATTCCAGTAGAGGATACACACTTGATAATATTCAGTGGGTACATAAAGATTTAAACAAAATGAAAACAAACTATCCAAATGATTATTTCATAAAAATGTGTAAATATGTAGCAAATAATAATAAATAGAACCGATGTAATGAAAAAAGAAATTATGTTACCAGATGATATAACTATGCCGATTATAACAGCTCCAAGGGATCTTGTAATTGTGTCAATTCCGAAATGTGGTAAGAGTGCTATTCTTGGACATTTTACTACGACACATAATGCAATTGTGTTAGATCTTGAAAAGGGGGGATATGAATATATTCCTTCCAGAAAACTTAGCACTTATACTTCTCAAGAGGATGACAGGTGGGATAGTTATCAGAATTATATTTCCTATCGTAAACTCTTACTTGATAATAAAGGTAAATATGACTATCTAATCATAGATGGTCTTACTGATTTGGATGATTTGTCTGAACTTGGTGCTACCCTTATGTATATGAATAGTATCATAGGAAAAAAATTCAATCGTAAGAATGGTGTACCTGACGGAGAAAAACTTGAATACAATGATCCTGAATGGAAATCTGTTCTTACTCTTCCTGATGGTGCAGGATATCAGTATACGAGAAGGTGGTTCTTACAGCAGGTAGAGTTCTTTAGGCAAATAAGTCCTTATAGAATATATGCTGGTCATATTGCTGATAAGTACATCAAAGATGCTGGAGGTAAAGAAGAAGTGGTAGGCAGTGAGATAGCTCTGACAGGAAAACTTAAAACCATATTTGCTTCTAAGGTAACCGCTCTTGCTAAACTTGTAGCTGATGGCAATGAAAGATATCTGAATTTTGATGTAATTAATGACAGTATTGTTGCTGGAAGTAGGAATCCTCTATTAAAAGGTAGAATTCTTATATCAAAAGTAAATGATGATAATGAGATAGAAACTTATTGGGAAACAATTTATAGTTAATGTTCTGTATATATGTATTTTCAGATGAGGATTGGCTTCCTATATATGTAGGAAAGGCTAAGAATCTTGATTTAAGAGTAAAACAACACTTGAATAGAGATAGATTCAGATATGATACTTGGTTCTATAGGTGGTTAAATAAGCAAATTAGAGAAGATAGACAGTTCTTCATAGATGTATTAGAAGAAGTAAATCAAGATAATTGGCAAGAGAAAGAGAGATATTGGATAAAGCATATTAAGGAAAATGGGTTTAATCTGAAGAACATGACAGATGGTGGAGATGGAAATAACAATCAGATATTTTCAGAAGAATGTCAGAAGATAAAAAGTATCAAATTGAGAGGGGTTCCTCGTCCTAAAGATGTAAGAGAACGAATTAGTAAATCTCATAAGGGTAAGATAGTCTCTGAAGAAACTAAAAGAAAATTATCTGAAATTAATAAAGGAAAACCTTGTTTAGAAACAACTAAAATTAAATTTTCTAAGACAGTGTTACAATATGATATGAATGAAAATCTTATACAATCATTTAAGTCTCTTACAGAAGCTGCTTTATCTATTGATTGTAGAAAATCATCATTAAGTAATGCGATTAAGAGAAATAAAATAGGAACATTTAAAGGTTTTATTTGGAGATATAAATGAATATTATAATTAAAAAAGTAAAGAATTATGGCAATTGGTGGAAAACAACGAGAAGAAAGAAACTTTGAACAGCCCAAGTATGTTGGCTTAGTAGAGGTGAGAGTAATTGGTATTAATCCTACGGCGGAAGAATTCGAGGCCTTGTTAGGCTGGGCTCCCAAAGAGGACAGTAAGCAATTGGAATATCTTGGCGAGAGCAAGGATGGAAACACCTATCTCCGCGTTGATGTTTGGATGGAGGAAGTCAAGAAAAGGAAGCGTGATGATGAAACTGAAGTGAATGAAAAGTTCAAGGTGAGTTTCTATCTGGAAGACAAGGAAAGGGAGAATAAGGACAATACGAGGAAGCAATATATTAATAACGTGGGAGATTGTTCGTGGGCTTCCGATCCTGATGATCTTCCTGATTGGTTTAAGGAAAGGACTTATCGTGTTGCCTATAGTGGTGAAGAGGAGTTGTATAAATTCCTTCGCACTTGGTTAAGCAAGCTTGATTATCGTAATGCTGAAACTATGCTTGAATTGGAATGGAAAAAGCTCATGCGAGGCAATGTGAGAGAACTCAGGGAACAGATTAACGGAGAGTGGGCTGCCAACGTTGTTGTTCTTGCTACCGTAGAGACTGTTGAAAAGGAAAGTGGAGTAGGTGAGTATCAGAGGATATATAACAGTGCTTTCCTGTCTCCCTATAGTCTTAAGTTCTTCAGGGCAATTGATTATATGAATCCTGAAGTGCAAGCTGGTCTTCTTACAAAGAAGAGCACTAAACCTCATGAGAAGTTCGTGATGAAGGTGACGCATCCTGAATATGGATGCAAAGATTTTTATACACTGAGGGACATTGAATTGTATGACTCTGCAAAAAACATGGCTGCATCGACAAAAGTCATCGCTGAAGATGACGGTTCTTACTAATTAGTTGTTAATCAGAGCCCTCCCTTAAACAAGGAGGGCTCTTTTATTTTACTTATGATAAAGGGAGTTAAAAAGTCAGAGTTGACACCAGCTACTATTCTTCAGCGTATTAGTTCCTATGACATCTTCAGATATTACATGGGTCATAGGAGATGGGAATTGAATAAAGCCACTAACAGTCCTTTTCATGTAGACGATAATCCTAGCTTCCTTATAGGTAATAAGAATGGGTATCTTTATTACATAGACTTTGCTGATACTGACAAGAGAGGAGATTGCTTTGACTTCGTTAAAGACTTGTTCTATCTTTCTTCTTTACATGATGCATTGTTGATGGTGGATAGGGACTTTGGACTTGGCATTGTATCAGACCACAATCTGGGAGAATACAAAAAAATAAAGGCTGAATACAAACAGCCTGAGGAATTGCTGGGAAAGAGGTATTCCTATATACAGGTAGTGACAAGGAAGTTCACAAGAGAGGAACTGGACTACTGGAATGATTATCATCAGGACATTGAGGATTTAAGAAGAGAAAACATTTATTCCATAGCCAAGGTATATCTGAACAGGAAGCTGTTCTCAATAAAGGAAACTGAAATGAGGTTTGGATACTATTATGACGGTCATTGGAAAATCTATCGTCCTTACGGGGATAAGAAGACCAAGTGGGTTCCTAATAATGTTCCTATCACCACATTGGAGGGAATAGGTAACCTGGATAAGGAAAAACCATGCTTCATCAACAAGTCGAAGAAGGATTTTATGGTAATAAAGAAAATCTACCCTTATTCTTGTGCAGTGCAGAATGAAGGTATTGCTTGTTTCTCCGAAGAGAATGTAACTACTCTCAAAGAGCGCTCAAGCAGTCAAATACTTTCATTTGACAGTGATATTACAGGGGTAGCTAACTCTCAGCAGATAACTCAGCTGTTTGGATTTGGCTATTGCAATGTACCAAGACAGTATCTGTCTGAAGGGATAAAGGATTGGGCAGACTTGGTCAAGGAGTATGGAATGGAAGTGATAATTAATTATCTAAAAGAAAAAGGAATATTATGAATATGAACAGACATGTCTGGGAAGGATGGACTCCTCAGAATTTTGTGGATGAACTTTCTCCAACTTTTGAAATGATACAGAGAGGAGAAAGTTGGAGAAAACCTTTTAAGGATGAAAAAGAACTAAAGGAATGGCTTAAAGACCAACAACCGTATTACAAGAAGCATATACCAGAAGTATTTAATTATTTTAAAAAACTACTAAAATGAAATTCGATAGGTACAGAGAAAACTTACACGTAATTGATGATAAAGTGTATTCATATGATACACATGTTGCAACTATAGACAGAGGTGAGTTGAAGATACACGGATGGTGGTCTATGACTACCTCAAAACATGTGAATTATGTAGCCAAGCAATTAGGCCTTAGGAAAGTGTTCATTAACAAAAACTAATAAAATGAACAAGTTAGAGAATGAAGATCAAAAAGAGAAATTCTTTGCAGAATTGGAAGATAAAATGAAAGAACTGATATCTATTGGTTCTGATGTCATGCGTCTGATTAGAATTTGCTCTGGTAAGGATGCTGCGGATCAGCTTGATAATTCTTCCATGCAAATAAAAGATGATAAAGAAAATTTGAAGAAGCTGAAAAAAGAAGCAAGATTTGAGAAAGCGAAAGCTGACCCCTATTTCGGTTTAGGAAGTAAGACTAAACTATTCATAGCTGAATTGTCAGAGAAGTCGAAAAAGGGGGTAGTGTACATTTACAGTACACTGTGTCAGCATACGGCAGTAAAATACGGTATAGTGAAAAGTAATGGTTCTGTTAATAACAGCCAGATAGGACATCTCTTGGAGAACCTTGAACAGAAAGGTCACTGTACCATAGGTTACGTAGGTAAGAGAAAAGCGTGGTTTAAATTTAACTTTGAAGAATAATGAAAGTAAAAAAGGAGTATTATGATTCGACGAGAAGTGAGCTGATTTCAGTTCCGCTTCCTGAGGAAACAAGGACTTATAAACCCATAACTCATGAGCAGGTGATGGATCTTACGCTTGAGAGCATTTATCAGGCAGGACTGACTGTGGAAAGGGAGGAATATAGGTCAGGAAGGGAAGGTAATGTTGCAACCGGAAGCTATTACATATCTACGGGAGGAGATAGCGAAATGCAGCTCAAGATTGTATGGCAGAACAGTTATGACAGAAGTCGTCCCCTTATATTCGGAATTGGTGCAAATGTAATAGTGTGCACCAATATGATGATGGCATTTCGAGCTATCAACTCTTTCAAGAAAAAGCACACTGGAGAGATACAAACCTTCGCCCCAGGCATCATTCCTGAATACATCAAGGGAGCAGGAGAAGTTTTCCTTGGACTTCAGAAGGACAAGGAGGCTATGAAGCAAATCCCTGTAGACAGAAGAATGACGGCTGAGATACTTGGAAGGTTGCACATTGAGAAGGAGATACTCGAACCTACGCAATTGAATATCATCAGGAGAGAGCTTGACAAACCTACTCACAAGTACAACAGCCCGGGCAGTCTTTGGGAGCTCTATCAGTTTACTACTTTCGCCATAGGAGGAATTCATCCTTCCAGATGGCTTAGCGATCATGTAGAAGCACATGAATTCTTTTCTGAGATAGCTGGTCTATGGACAAGCGAGGCAGAGATTGTTCAGCCTACCATTGTGATTCCTGACACTCAATTAAGTCTATTCGACGATGATATGGGAAAACTTTAAAGACTATTTTCATGAAAGCTGGCATAGGAAAATGCGATCTTTCATAGAGAGCGAGGAATGCGACAGGATTTATGCGTTTCTAAAGAAGGAAGGGAGAAGGGGCAAGAAGATTGCCCCTCTTTCTTTTGACACATGGAGATGTTTTAAAGAGACTTCCTACGATGAGCTCAAGGTAGCTATATTTGGACTATCTCCCTACCATACGTTCAGAAAAGGCTTGCCTGTGGCCGATGGGCTGCTGATGAGTTGTGTCAATGGAGGAAAATTACAGCCCTCCCTTGAAAAGTTCTATGAGGCTATAGAGAGGGAATTGTATGACGGATTGCATCTGACATATGAAAAGACTCTCGACACCTCATACCTTGCCAGGCAAGGAGTATTGATGGGCAATATATCGCTTACATGCGAAATGAACAAAGCTGGTTCCCACATTGCATTATGGGAGCCCTTTATGAAGTATCTTCTTGAGGAAGTGCTCTTTGGAACAGGAGTGCCGATAGTGTTCTTGGGTAAAGAGGCTGGAAAGTATGAGAAATATGTTCCTCCCTTTACTTGGCATTTCACCGTCAGTCATCCCGCAAACTCCTCCTACATGAATGTGGATTGGGAGACGGACGGATTATTCAGGAAAATAAACAAGATATTGAAAGATAGTAATGGATATGAAATTCAATGGTTAAAAACAATTTAGGCTATGTTAATAGAAATAAAAGATTTAAAGGTAGGAGATGAAATTATATTTTCAATCAATTCATCACTCAGATATTTAAAAGTGACACGACCTCCTTTCTTCAATAAGAAGACAAACAGATGATCAAACAGAGTATGGGGAACCACAAAAGTCAACGAAAATACCTATACTGGTTATCGTGGGAGGAGTGTAATATATCATACTTACGAATGCACCCCTGACGGACATAACATTGAAAAGCCTTTTTCCATAGGTTATAGGAAAATGTGGTTGGTTAAAGACAAAAGCGGAAGATATGAAGATTTTATCAGGTGAAATAAGAAGGGGTGACTTTATCGTAGTAAGCTATCCATATAGTCATATTTTTGGCTTTTTTCTGAGGAAAGCCACTACAATTCACTATTACAAGTTATATAAGCTAACGCGATGGTTAGATTCAAAAAGTGAAAAACCTCCCACAGTGGATTACATGCCTTTGAGCAACTGGGAACGTTTTATTAAGTATGATATTAATTTGGTTACAGATACCAGAATAATAGCTATGTATATAAAGTCAATCGAAGCATTGAAAAAACTTAAAATTATTGAATAATGATAGTAAAAGAACAGAAGCAGTCTGAGGTACTCACAGAAGGAGTTATTCAGGAGTCAATAGCAATGAGCCTTGATTTGGAATCAGCACCATTTCTTATGCAGATGTTGAGTAAGAATCTGTATTCAGATGATGTGGGTTCAACCATCAGGGAAACAGTTAGTAATGCACTTGATTCGCATAGAAGAGCGGGTATAACAAAGCCCATAGTGGTGGGTTTGCAACCTCATTCTGATCAGTCTTATGAATTTACAGTAGAGGATTTCGGCACAGGTTTGGATGATAAGGATGTAAAACATATAATCAGCAAGTACGGAAAATCTACTAAAAGAACGATAGACAATGAGTTAGGCATGATGGGTCAACAACCTAGGCCCAGCACAAAGTAATTTGTGTAAAAAACACTGGATGAATTTTTGGAAATCTAAATTAAGTTCCGTAGATTTATATCCTAAACAATACATTCGTATGGGATATATCTATAAAGTTAATCATGAATATTTTGAAGAAATAGATAATGAATATAAGGCTTATATATTAGGTCTTATTTATGCAGATGGTTGTATATGGCAGCCTGTAGGGAATAGACAGTTACAATTAAGGATTAACCTTCAAGAAGAAGACGGTTATATTCTTGAAAAATTTGCAACTGAAGCAGGAGGAAGAGATGTGAAAACAACTCATTATCCTTCAAATGTTTCCAAACAATGGAAGAAGACATCAACAGTTGATATACATTCAACTAAAATGTGTCAGACGCTTATAGGTTATGGTTGCAATATACAAAAAAGTAGAGTAGGAATGACTTTTCCTAAGCTTGATGAAACTTTAATCCCTCATTTTATAAGAGGATTTATGGACGGTGACGGTAGTATAATTATTAAACCTCTTGGTTATAAATATAAGAGGAAAACTACATATACAATATCTACACCTCATGTTCAACGATATAAATTAAGAGTTGCGTTCTGTTCGACAGATAAAACTTTTCTTGAAAAATTAGTTGAACACCTTCCTATAAAGAAGTTTTATATGGCAAAAAGGATTAGAAAACAGACTGTATACATTCTCTGGATAGAAAATACAAACGACGTACAGTCTTGTTTAACCTATTTATACCAAGATGCATATTATTTTCTTCGTAGAAAACATGATAAACTTGAAGAATTTAACAAGATAATCAAAAGCGAAGCTACGGGTGCACCTGTAGAACGTTTAGAGACTACCTGAGCAATATAGTTTGCTTAATAACAGGAAGTAGCTAATGGTAGTGCATTAGTGAAAAAGCGTCCAGCCCCTGAAAAGGGTGATGATATAGTCCGATACTCTGAGAAATCAGAGATTAACAAAAAGCTAGGATTCAAATCCCCTCTATCATATTGCTCCAGTTTCTATTTCATAACAAGGAAGAATGGAATTGAGCGCAAGTATATGATGTATGAGGGAGAGGAAGTGAATAACATTGACCTGCTGTACGAAACCAAGACAACTAAGCCTAGCGGCGTAAAAGTTGTTATTCCCGTAAAACGTGGTGATGTATATTCATTCGTAGATAAGATGAGGGAGCAACTTGCCTATTTCGAGCATGTCTATTTCGATGTGAAAGTCCCATCAGGAGGATATTATAATGGAAGGTATCGTTCAACGGCTGATATACCTAATGGATTCAAGATATTCAGACATGAGGATTTTCAGATTTCTGAACTGACGCAGGATAAGTCAATGCACATTTGCCTTGATGATGTCTACTATCCAATGGATTTCTCCAAGTTAGGAATTTCTATCATAGAGGTTCCGGTAGGTCTGAGGTTTGGACTGAATGATGGGTTAATGCCTACTCCTAACAGGGAAAGCATTCGTTATACCCCTGAAGCGAAAATAATCATCATTGACAAGATCAAGAAGGTGGCAGACTATTTCTTCACCGAATACAATAAAACGATTCATGACAGTGATGATGTATTCGCCGTGGCCAATTATCTTAGAGATACGAGTAAAATCGTAGTAATAGAGGACAGAACATATAACATAACTCCTCTGAAAAGTTATACGACAGTAAAAATAAGCACGCCTAAGCTGAAAGGAATAACCAGGTTGGATCTAGGTCACATTCTGGTAAATGATGATTATCTGTTTGGAGAGTATTCAATAACCTTTGCCATGAGACACGGAAGGTTATCAAAGTCGAGTTATTACTATGATCGGACTATGACAATTGATATATTGAAGAACAAAGACAGTGTGATATGTACGTATAAGGACAAGCTGGGAGAAATCAAAAAGGAATACATAAAATACCAATATCCAGATCAGGCAGCTGGACATGGTAAAATAAAGTTCCTAAGAAAATCAACTCCTTATAAACTGTTTAGCTTTAAAGACCAACCTTCATACTATAGTATTCTTGGACTAAAAAGAGTGCCGAGAAGCGAGTGGAGGGAAACGATAAAGGAGTTCCAATATTTGCAATCTCTCTTGTTCAAAAACTTTGTTGACTTGGATAAACTTGATATTCCTCAGGAATGGCTTGCTGCAAGAAGAAAGAAGAGTGTAGTTGCCGTAACATCTACAGGTAAAGTATTGTACAGGAAACCCAAATTGAAAGGTGAAATAATCTATAAGAAGGCGGTAGATCTGGAAAGATATTGCCGAGGCAACAACTGTAAGTTTGAATCTGAGACCTGTAAGTTGGAGGAGATTTGCAAGCAACCCTTTCTGATGATATATGCCGGACATAACGATGCCAGCAAGATGGATCAGCTTTACGGCATACTTCATAAGAAGAAGGTGAAAATTATTACTCTCTCCGACAGGGAGATGAAACTTGTAAAGGATGCCGACATACATAACCTCATCTCTTATGAGGACTTCATGAAAGGCAATAACAAGGTTTTTCAGAGGGCTGTGAGTGCATTCCTCATAGATGGTCTGATAGATACTTATGAAAGAGTGTTCGCCAGACGTTACTTGTTTGACCCTGTATCTGCCAGATTTTGTGGACAACTTAATAAGCTGTTTGATTACAAGGAGAAGTACATGTTTACTAATGGATTGTCCGATGTCTACAAAGAGATGTTGGAAGTAGCTGAAAAGGGTAATCTTTATGACACAATGATACATGATGTGTATCTGCAAGTAAAAGACACCTTTGAGAAATTTAAATTTATCGAGCTGGTTTTCAGGAACATTTCATGGGGAAATGAGGATGATATGTCAATTATTTTGACTAACTTGTGTAAATATCACAAGTTTAGGATGGATTATAAAAATTATAAACATAAAGTGGTTAACAATTAAAAACAAACAAAATGAGCGTTTTCAGTTTAGATTGGTTTAGATCCAAGAAGAAAGAGGCAGATCCTCTTTACGATTTGTATGTGGAAGAGCAAAAGCTCAAGAATGAAATCCTGAGGCAGAAGGTCGAGAAAAAAGACAAGCCTTACAGGAAAATGACCCTGGTAAATGATGTACTCACCGTTGTAATGAACGATGGCACCATCATAGTGAAACCTGAATGCTCACAGAACGATTTCATGTTGGCAAGAACTGCTGAGACTGAGGATCAACTGTTTGAGGTTCTGAAGGATCTGAATCTGCTCAGTGAAAGAGAAGATTGGGAAAAGTCAAGGGAAAATACCGAGAGGGTATATAAAGGATTCAACGTCGTCACTAAATTAAAGGACTTTGAGACAAAGGACGATTGTATTTACATCAAGGGAATAAACAGAAGCCTTCCTGAACTGCTTGTCATTAGGATAGGAAAGGTTGCTGAGAAATATCTTGATGAAAAAGGGAATGTTGATGAAGATGCTCTGTCTAAGGATGATGAATATCTGTCCCTCAAGAGGTTCTTCATGTGGTGTTGCCTGAATCCAAGGGCCGAGGTGGCTGAGAAACTTTATGACTTCCTGGAGAAGAACAAGTTCAAGTTCACTAAGCAAGGAATGTTCGTGGCACTCAGAAATGTTGTCAATGTGGCTGGAAGTGACAGTGAGATTGTCGATTTCATAAGTAATGCCTATAACAAGGTAAAAGGTGTATGGAAGAAGAATCCTGTAGATTATCATGTGTATGAAGAAAAAGAAGGTTATGTTCTTGTTCATAGAACTAAGATTGACCAAGGATACGAAAAGTATATAGGTAATCTCAAAGATTTGTATGTGGATCTTCCCAATATGCGTGAGAACCGCTTTACTGACAACTGGACAAAGACCTTTGACATTCGTATTGGAAAGACTGTATGGATGGACCCCAAAGAATGCAACTGGAGTACGCAGGATTGTGCTGCCGCTGGGTTAGTAATGTAGCCCCTTCATGTAGTAATACATGGATGAAAATCGAGCAAAAACGGTGAAATCCTTCAAAAAAGCTAAATACTTACAGTACTTAGAGTTAATGGACAATACCGTGCTAAACACAGAAACTAACAAGTCTGTGTCAGTGTAACGCATAGAGGATGAAACTTAGAGATAAGAATATAATTCCTCCACGAGTGCTCGACAATCTGTTTACAGGTTGAAAATATATGCTGAACTTACACAATGATAAAGTGTAAGAAGTAAGAGATAAAAAGCTCTTACGATAACAAAATGTACATTTCGCTGGCTATACTGCTCCTTATGTACTGTGTGGAGACACTACTGTTTTCACTATTATCAATCCTATGAAGGTAGTGGGTATAGGTAAGGAAAAGGGAAGGTGCTATGAATATCTTCCTTTCATGACCACAAGCGTGGAAGAAGCTGACAAGATTATGAATGCAGGTGATTTCGATTTCCTCCAGCTTGATGAGCAGTATGCTATTGACGAACTGAAGGGATTGGAAGAAAAAGTGAAGGAGGGATTTGCCACTGAAGCAAAGAAGCATCAGTTCAACATATCTCCTATATCCTCTGTCGATGTACATAATATCGTTAAATCGCTTTCCGTAATGGAGAATGAAATAAAGAGAAGGGTCATCGAGGTGAAATAAAAAGATGAGTGCTACCATGAATTTTGTTAAATTTGTGGTAGCACTAACTTTTTTAATTATGCGCAAGAAAAAACCAACTCCAAGAAAGCCTAGGACAAGAGGGGCAGGAACCTATACCGAAGCAGCCTTCTGGGCAATGATACGCTTCACCTTAAGGGAAAAATCAAGGTATTGGAAACCTATTTCCCTATGCAGAGCAAGAGCAAGAAGAAAGGTTCAGCTTGTGGGAAAGAGATGGAGTTACCAGTATCAATGTAATATGTGTAAGAACTGGTTCTCTATAAAGGACATAGAAGTCGACCATATTGTTCCTGTAGGAAGTCTTAATTGTGCAGAAGACCTGCCAGGGTTTGTTGAGAGACTTTTTTGTGAGATAGACGGTTTACAGGTGCTTTGTAAAGAATGTCACAAGAAAAAAGAATGAATTATGAGCGGATATAGTAGCAGCATCACATGTCCTAATTGTGGTGGAGATGCAGAAATATATACTGACTGGAAGCCTTTTGACTACAGTTCTATAACGTGTTATCATCGCGGACTTCAAATATATCCTAAAATATCCTATATGACTCTCAAGGAGTTAAATGAACAAAGAAAAAATTGGGATTTACCAATTTTAAGAAAGAAACCTAAACAAGAAAAAGATATTTGGTAAAATTAATGAATTATGATACAAGGAACCAACAAAAACAGTAGTGAAGCTGCATACAGGGAGATATACCTTGACAGCAGTTCAAGTCTGAAAGAATTCAGCTTAGACAGAAAGAAATATTACAAGAAATACCTCCTCCACGAAGAGGTGGAGGATAAAGACACGAATGCCATAGTGATGGGTAAGCTTGTCGAAACAATTTTATGGCAGAATGAGCTCTTTGACGACAAGTTCTATATGTCGTCGTGCGTAGAAGCACCAACAGGACTTATGCTCAAGTTTGTAGAGGCATTGTATGAAACATCAAGGGATGCCACCAATGAGGACGGGGAAATAACAAAGACCTTCGAGGAAATGTGCAATGAGGCATATTTGGCAAGCGGTTATAAGATTTCCCTTGATAGAGTAATGAAGAGCTTCATTGGCACTGACGCCGAGATATATTATAATGAAATCAGGACTGCTAGGAGCAAGAAACTGACGGTGGTTACTGCTGAACAGGTGAATATGGCCGAGAAGATAGTGGAGGAGCTGAAGAACAATCAGTTCACCAGAGACATAGTCAACCTTATGAGTAATGCAAGATATGATGTGAAAATTCAGTTCCAGGTGGAAGGCTATGAGGTGAACGATCTCATATTTAAGAGCATGATGGACCTGTTTGTCATAGATCACCTGAAAAAGACCATACAGGTGTATGATCTGAAGGTGGTGTGGGCTGTAGAAAACTTTTATGATGAATATTATCTGTATAGGAGGGCCTACATGCAAGCCTATCTGTATTATATGGCAGCTATCCATTACAGAAGTGAAATTAACTCCGAAGTTTCCGACTATACAGTTCTTCCTCCAAAATTCATTGTCTCTGACAGTGCTAACTACTATAATCCTTTGATATATCAGATGACAGAAAAGGACTTGATTGAGGCATATGATGGATTTGAGTATAAAGGTAGAAATTACCCGGGCGTAAAAGAAACCATAGAAGACCTCAAATGGGCACTGAATATGAATGTCTGGAATATCAGCAGGAAGAATTATCAGTCAAATGGTTTAGTTTTCTTAAATTAATGGAGTATGATAGAAGTGAAAAAAGAGAAAAGGATGACTATAACCTCCATATTCATGGTGGCAACTCTCAAAATACCGGGAGATAAATTAAGAGAGAACAATTTCCTGAATGCATATTCAAGAGATGACATGCGGGAAGTGCAGTATAAGGACGCAATCTATCTTTTGTTCAAGCCTGATGATTTGGACAAGTTTAGATATTTCCTGGATGGTGAATATGAAAGAACAAAACAGATAATAGACGATTATGACTATCCGAATGGATTTGTCGTTGTAGTGTACAAGTTGAATATGAACTTTTCTGATGATTTTAACCTTGTAAGACAAGGTAAGTATTCCAAGACCTCCAAGTTATTTCAGTCGCAGTTTCCAAGGACTCTGACAATAAACATCAATGGAATGGACAGAGAAGAAGTGTCCCTTCAATACAGGGTGTTTAACAAGACTAAGGATTTGATTAGGTTTTGGGAAGAGAAGTTTGATATGACTCTTGATAAAGATCAGGAGATATGGTATTGTTTTAACGAAGATGATGAAACATTAACAAAAGAAATATTGAAAGAATATGAATAACAGTGAAATAGAACTCGAACTCATGCAAAGGTTCGGTCTTGATAAGACCGTGGTGTTTGCTGAAATGGTAAGTGTGATGTATGACTTACTGTATAAGGATACCGTGTCCCGTAATGCAGAGGACGTGTGTGACTACGATTATGACAGAGATTGGTGGAAAAAGAAGTACACTGAACTGAAGAAGCTGCAAAGACGTGTTTAACATAATATATTTGCTTGGAACGAAAAATTATTTATTTCCTGCTATAACCAAAATTGTTAATATGAATAATCGAAATGCTTCTGAAAAAGGACCCCCCGTCATAATCTGTTGGGAACTAATAACTTGAAAATTAACTATTTAGGTTAGATAAAATTTTCAAAAAATGTTGGAAAATAGAGGATGATATGTTAACTTTATCATCCTCTATCTTTCAAAAAACTTTAAAAATAACTTATTATGAGTAGAACAACTTTTGAGGTTCCACAGTCAAGGCATCCCTTTGCTGGACTTGGAACAGGAATAATTGTCGCTGAGAACGGCAAGGAGGAGTCCAAAATCACCATCAGATTCCCTCTTTACGGAATAGAGGTAGTAACTGCCAAAGGAGATGATGCAAAGAGACTTATGATGAAGATGAACTCCGATGGGTATTTTATCGAGGACAGGATAGATTATATAAAGAGTGTAGCCTGCTCGACATTGGGAATAGATGAGTTTACAATAAACACGGCCAAAAAGAACGAAAGGGCTGTATTTGCACGATGGTTGGTCTGGAAATATCTGAGAGAGAATACAAATTTATCACTTGCTAAATGTGGAGATTTATTTAAAAGGGATCATGCCACAGTTAAGCACGGAATAAAGAAGGTAGCACCAGATGAAGTAAAGTATATGAGCAAGTGGCAACAGATAGCGTACTATTCATTCCAAGAAAAAACAAAAGACTTAAGTTAACTTACTATGGGAAAAAAGCAAAAGGAATCGGACGAAGGAAAAAGCAAGCTAGAATTAATGTTCGAGAAATTAAACAAGGCTTATGGAAAAGGCACGATAATGTTATTGGGAGAAAAGATAAGAGACGAATATGACATTATTCCCACAGGATCAATAGGATTTGACTACAAGACTCTTGGTGTAGGGGGGTTTGTGAAAGGAAAGCTGTACGAACTGATAGGATGGGAGTCCGTAGGTAAAAGTACAGTATGCGCCCATGCTGTAGCTGAATGTCAGAAGACAGGGGGACTTGCCCTTTATATAGACAGCGAGCATGCTGTAGACCCTAATTATTTCAAGGCTCTTGGTGTTGATATCGATCACCTGATCATCTCTCAGCCAATGAATGGCGATGAGGGATTCAATGTGGCCATGGAGGCCATAAAGAGCGGTGAGATTGATCTCGTAGTAATAGATTCTGACTCATCAATGTTGCCTAAGGCAGTGATTGACGGGGAAGTGGGAGACAGTGCCATAGGAAAGAAGGCCAAACTTAATAGCGACGCTTATCCAAAGCTCAAGACAGCTCTTGTGAATAACAATGTATGTGTAATAGTCATCTCCCAGTATAGAGAGAAGATTGGCGTTATGTTTGGTGATCCTCGCACAACTCAGGGTGGACATGCTCTCAAGTACTATGCTGACTGTCGCATAGAGATGAGCAGGAGCCTGATAAAGGAAGGGGATGTAATCACCGGCAATAAAACGACAATAAAGACTCTGAAGAACAAAACATTTCCTCCTTATAGGAAGTGTGACTTTACTGTCGTATTTGGAAAGGGAATTGATAAGATTGAAGAGCTTGCTACATTAGCGATGGACTATGATGTCATTGTCAAGTCAGGAGGATGGTATTCATATGGAGATACCAAGCTGCGTGAAGATGAATTGTATCAATTGCTTGAAGACAATCCTGAACTATTTGATGAAATGCGTGAGAAAATAATAGAAAAGATTAAGGAATTATGAGCAAGTTCAAAGTGGGAGACAAAGTTCGTAAGCCAGAAGGTTATTCCTTCGATGGTATAATAGTGGCCATATTTGAGAATACAAAAGGCCAGACAAGAGTGGTTGCAGAGTTGGAGAATAACGGGATGCTTCACATATTCACTGAGAAACAGCTGGAACTAAGAGAATAATGAAGACGTGTAAAATAGAAGGTTGCAACTATCCAGTATGGAGCAAGGGACTATGCAAATACCATATTCATAAGACCCGCGTAAAGCCCGTGAGAGCCTCTACAATGGCATCAAGGGAAAAACGAAGGGAAGATACGGATGAGATGAGAAAGTTCTTCCTGACGATCTGGAGTAAGCGACTGCACTATTCAGAGGTAAGTGGAGAGTGGCTAGGAAAGGAGCCACTTTCCATTTACTTTCATCACATCCTTCCAAAGAATAAATATCCTGAAGCCAAGTTTGATGAAGAAAATATAATTCTTCTTACATTTGACGAACATCAGAATGTTGAGTCTAATAAATTTCGTTATGAAGAAATAAACATTAGAAGAGAACGCCTACAAGAAAAATACAAAGTTCTTTGAATTAAATATTTTCTTATCAAGAGAACATTATCTGTCCTGATAGCTCAGTTGGAAGAGTGTCACACTGATATTGTGAATGTCGTAGGTTCAAGTCCTACTCAGGACACTTTAAAAAGTGATTAATCGCACTTTTATTCATATTTAAAATTATCATATGAATGATAGAGGAGAATTAACTTTACAATCTACTGTGAATCATTTGATTATACCCTTTTTCCATACGTTCACCAGCGTATTACATACGTTTGTGGACGTATATAATACGCTTATAGACGTATGAAAAATATTTACGCCAAAAATGCGTAAACTTTAACAATTATATTATATTTGTACATAAATATAACGTATGATGAGAAAATCTTTTCTTAAAAATACTACTACTGAAAGATATGTTGTAATAGATAAAGAAACTGGTGAGGTAATGGATGAATATACTAATAACTTATCGTATTTAGCCAATACCAAGGAGGAGTTCTACTTAATGTACTCGTCAATGGTTCTAATCCTTAAGACATCTAAGGATGTAAATATGAAACTATTTGCCGCTCTTCTTGAGAGGTATTCACATGGTGCAGAATTTAGTATGAGTAAAGGTTTAAAAACTATAATTGCTAAGGAGTGTGAATGTTCACCTAGATCATTAGATAATTCCTTTTCATTTCTTGTTAAAGAGCACGTAGTAATAAGACTGGATGGTAATCTTTATAGAATTAATCCAAGACATATATTTAAAGGTTCTTCCAATCAGAGGAACAAGGAACTGAAGGCAGTTTTAGAAATGTATTGTAAAGATTGTTAATTAAAATAATTAAAATGAAATCAACAAAAATTATGAGTAAACCTTTTAAAAAACTTAGAGGCTACAGAGTATATCTCGTAGCTCCTCCTGTACCTACAGGAAAGATCGAACTTTCATCACAGACGAAGAAATCAGTGCAAAAAGACTTGGTCACTGAGTTCATGCGACTCAAGGTATATGCCGTAGGAGACTCAGTTACCGATATAAAGGAAGGTGATGAGGTGCTTGTTCAGGACTTTGCTCTTAACAATGCCCCCTATATTGAATTGACCAAGGATTTAACAGTCATTCTTATCAACGTGAATGACATAGTACATGTGTGGTGATGAAGATAACAATAGATGAAACCAATAAGAGGATAACAGTTGAGCAGCCTGTCATTATACAGGAGCTGCTCAACTTCCTCACAAGTCATAACATTGACTTGAATGAATACACTCTTGATACAACGGTATATGCCTATTATCCGTATATTCCTTCGTATCCTGTATGCCCGAGTACTCCTACTATCTATCCTATCATTACGTATGATACAAACACTACGAAATGAATAGAATAGGAATAGTTGTGTTGTGCACCAATGCATATTTCGTATTAGGTGTACGCTTTGTAAAGAGGTTCATGCATTTCTATAAAGGGGATAGTGATATCATCTTCTATATGTTTACTGATACTAATCCAAAGGATTATCTACCTGATGATATTCATTACGAATATATCCATCTGAAGAACAAGAGTTGGGTAGACGGTACTAATTCAAAGTTTACATCCATCATCTCTCTTGAAGACAGAGATGTAGATTACCTCTTCTACTTTGACGCGGATACTAACGTGAATCAACCTTTCACTGAAGAGTGGTTTCTTGGAGATATGGTAGGAGGACAACATTATGGAGACCAGGGATGGATGAAAGAGAAGAAAGGATTTGATCGTAACCCGAGAAGCAAAGCATATGTTCCATTTGATACCACTCTTCCACAGACCTATTTTTATGGTGCATTCTTTGGAGGTAATAAGAAAAATATGGTAGAGTTCTGTAAGCTGATGAGGAGTTATCAGCTTGCAGATAAGGAGTGGGGATATGAACCTGGCGTTAATGATGAGTCCTATATTAACAGAGAGTTTCATTTCAATCGTCCTTCGAGGGTGGTACCGTGTACTGAGTTCAAGTTTGCCATCTCTGACAAGGGAGGCATAGGTGAGACAAGGGATATGAGACTGAATGTGGGTGAGATATTGAAGAGTCTAAAGGAGAATAAATACGATCACATAAATATATCTGGAGGAAAGGTGATAGTAGATGATACGACGAATATATTCTCAGGCATTGTTAATGGAATAGCTCTTAAGTTTCAGGACCTGAAGACATCGGGTACATCTGCTTGTGTATTTACTGAATTACAGAGAGACGACTATGGCCTGGAAACAATCTCTCTTACAGAAAACGATACAGTGATAGATGTAGGAGCCAACATAGGAATGTTCTCCATATATGTGAAAAAGAAGTTTAACTGTAAAGTCATCGCTTTTGAGCCAGTTGTTTCAAATTATAGGAATTTCTTAAAGAACATAGAATTGAATGGATTGAACATCTCAGACTTTGAAATTCATAATACAGCAATCACTTCAGTAGACGATTCTACAGTAGATATATGCACTCCTATAGATAATACAGGAGGTTCTTCTGTTTTTGTAAAGAGTAATGTTCGGCCATGCAAGACTGAGACATTAGGTAAATATATTGTTCCTGGCTGTACCTACTTAAAGATAGACTGCGAAGGAGGAGAATATGAAATCATCCCATCCGTCCTAGACAAATTAAATGTGTTGAAGTACATAGGTATAGAGTATCATAGATTTAATGCCAGTCACAATCCAGCAGAACTACATAAGCTGATTGAAGATAACTTTAATGGTATTATTTTTACAGAGAAGAGAATGATAGATGAAATAAGGAAAAGCCATGAAATCTAGTTTCAAAACTGTAGACGATAAGGACAATCTCAGCATTGAATACAAGAATTTGTATGTAATAAATGGTCACATCACTTACATGTACTTGAAAGGTACCGAAGTACCTCCATCAGTAAATATTTTTACCAACACTTCTCAATGGAGACCTATACTTAAAACTTTTGATGATGAAAATTCATTAAACGAATATATTAGCAGTCTTCAGATAACAGATAGGATAGAGCTGGCTGGACTGGGAGATAATTGGTGGTATGGCAATATAGGACATGCATTATTTGATGGTCTCTATCCTATTTATCTTGCTATGGTAAAGTTTGGATATGCAGATTCTCCATTTACGTTACTATCAGACAACTTGGATAATAAATTAACGATGTCATATGATATAATGAAGCGGTTCTGCGGTAATATTGTAGAGAGGTACAAGATAAGTCATAGTAAAATCGTTCATATTGATACATTAGTTGCTGGAACAGGAAGAACTGGAAATAGAGTAATCAATGAAGAATATACCCTGTATGGTAAGAAATACAACGGCGTCATGCTATTTAGGAATAGATTACTTAAGACTTATGGTATCAAAACAGACAAAGCAATAAATGGAATACCCAAGGTCATTATTATTAATAACAAAAGGTTCAGTAAAGAGGAAAGAGATGTTATAAACAATGCTGTAAAATATTTTGAAGGTAGTATAGATATCAAGTTCGTTGACTGGTATCATCATTTCAAGTCTTTCGATGATCAAATCCTAATGTTTCAGGATGTAGATATCCAGGTTACTGGACCTGGAACAGCAATGATGTACACACCTTTCCTGAAACTTGGAGCAGTTAATATAAACCTTGGATACATGGAGAAAACACAGACGGGAGGAAGGGATAATATCAAGGTTCCTGGTGATACAACAGACTATGTATTTCCAGGATGGATGGAGCAGTGTGTATGTGCTGGAGCAGATTATGTTCATACCATATATTACGATAGGTCTACATATAATAACATTGAATATGAACCCCTGATAGATATCATTAAGAAAGGGGTTAGTATCCTTTACAACCCCTCTCTACATCACTGTAATCATAACAACGATGCCCTAGCATTTATCGAATATTGCAAGAGAAGTGAATTAGCAAGAAATGTCTGCGATCACCTCACATCAATTGCATACTTTATGGAACTTTTTGTACATGAACATCCTCTAGCAACTCCAAAGAACATAACCAATATTTCTCTCCTGAGAGAAATAAAGGCCAAGTATAACATTGATGATAAATATAGGATAAGGAGAGACTTTAATTAGTCAATCTCTTCCTGGATAGAGAACCTACAGGAGACTTCTTGCTCGTAGTAGACTCTTTCATAAAGTTTTTCTTCATGTTATACTTAGTCACCTTAGGAGCTTTCTTATTTACAGTGCTTTTCATTTGCCTTTTCTTGCCCTTCCCATAGCCTTGAATGTCTTTGCCAGAGCATACCTACGTGTACCAGGCCTACAAGTTGGACCCCCAAACTTGCTTCCTGTACACACACCTTCAGTACCACGTCTTTTTATGCTGGCTGTGGTCTTCTGAATCCACTTCTTTGCCATTTCATTTCTTCTTTTTAGGAGCAAACGGAAGGTTTTCCTTCTTGGAAGGAGTAATCTTCTTCCCGGGCTTCTTAGGAGCAAAAGGGAAATTGTCTTTTTTCTTTTCCATGATTTTCATTTTTTAACTTTACCACCACATTTTAAACAAGGTTTAGTAGAAGATTTCTTCGTACTCGCTTTAACTTTTGTTTTCATTCTTTTCAACCTTCATTACAGGAGTCTCTTCGACTTCCTTTATTACACCTTTCTCCACGTACTCAGCCATAATGTTTTCTATGACATCATTGGCCCTATCGGCAAGCAGGATTTGCGCTGCCTGCTCAGTGCTCAGGATAGCCCTGATGGTGTTGAGAAGAAACCCAAAGTCTCTTCCTGAAATGGTGATCTGATCACCGTTCTCCCAAGTGTACTTCTTGGTTCTGTCATACTTCGCCATAATTGTTGGTTTTAATGCTAAATATTATTGTTGAATTTGTTTTCATACTCTTGCCAAGGTCAAGACGAATGTTGAACATATTATTCAGCCTGAGAATCTCCTGTAGCAAGTTGTTAAAGTAGACGGGAGTGCTTGGAGCAACCCTGAAATGCATGCTATACGGTGTTTTCACTATATCTACATGACATAATTCATCCACTGAACCAACGACTCCAAGCAATTGTTGAATGAACACTTCATCGTTGTCAGCAATTATTTCAGGGAACCCCCGCCTGTTAACCTCCATTTCTTCCTCCTCCAAGACTGAGCAAGTATTTCGTCTTATCGCATTCCCCCACAATCTCATCAGCTATTGCTGACACTCCCAACATCTTGTTATTGTCAGCATATCTCTTCAATTGAGAACCGAAAGTCGAAAGATTTTCCACAACCATAAGAGAACAACCAAGCATATAGTTATCAATAGGAGGCACCTTGACAGACATAGGTCTCATTCCTGTCCTCCCCATAATGTTTTCCACAATAGAATCCCTTCTATCGTCTATGAACTCATACAGGTCACCTAATATCTGATGTTCCCTGTATATGGGAGTCTGCCAATGATACACCTGCAACTGTATGTAAAAATAAAACAGCTTCGATGCTATTGTATCCAGGGAGAGTTCTTCTCCTACAGGCATCATGCTCTCAGGAAATAAGTTTAGTGCCATGTTCTTTATATTTTAGTTAGCTGTGGAAGGTTCTAAAGTGGTAGTAGTGGTGGTGAGACATCCTTCTCCAGCCTCAACCACCAGCACGTTTAAAGCATCGTATGAATACGATCCTCTCAAAGCGCAGAAAGGAGTAACACCTGGTCCACATTCAATCTGCTGCATCTGACCATCGCAATCAGTATATGCAATAGTAGCTGTCCCCCGTGAGATGAGAGCATTATATGTAACACATACGGGGGAATTGCAACATTCGTATGCTTGTACTTCCACCCAGTTCCCATGCTTGGGAGCCTTGTTAGCCCATATGTTACTGCCTGGTATGATCCTACCGTTTCCGTCATATCTGGCAAACTGTTTTCTAAAATATCTCTTGTTGCTCATATCTATAAATTTTTAATCGGGTGATGTAGTAGTAGTGGTGGTAGTGAGACTACATTCTTCTTTCGACAATTCCACCACACCAGGAGGAGCAATTGAATAACTAACAGCACAGAATGTAATAGGATCTGGACCATCAATGTAAACAGTATGTTCGTTTCCATAGCAGTCTTCATACCACAAAGTCACCATTGCTACAATTGAGCCGTGAGCAACATATTCCTTGCATGTGAGTTCTGCCGTAGTGGAAGTAATTGTTGTTGTAGGAGTGCAACATTCCGATGCTGGCACTTCCACCCATCTACCTACCTTTGGTTTACTCTTTCTCAATATTAAGCTGGCTGGTATGCTTCTGCCTGAGTAGTCTACACGCATATAAGCATGTAATCCTTTATCTAACTGTGTCGTTACTATCTTTAAATCTTTTACTGTTGTTACCATAGCCTATTTGTTATTATATTAATTGTTATTCAGCTTAATTTACTCCTATGTTATCAGTAACAATAGCTAATGCAGGAGTTCCTGAAACATCTATATAAGTTTGATATACATTACCCCCAGCCATTTGATGAATAAGTGTAGAAGCATTAGTTGAAAAATGTGTACTTAACGTATAGTCTTTTCCATGAACATCTTTTAATTCATTCTTATATGAACTATTAGGAAAGGTGTTGTCATAACAATCTGCTCCAAAGGTGTTGGAAGAACACTGTGTTCCAAAGGAGTTGATATAACAACCTGTTCCAAAGGTGTTGGAAGAACACTCTGTTCCAAAGGTGTTGTCATAACAACCTGTTCCAAAGGAGTTGTAAGAACAACGTGTTCCAAAGGAGTTGTAAGAACAACGTGTTCCAAAGGAGTTGATATAACAACCTGTTCCAAAGGAGTTGTCATAACAATCTGCTCCAAAGGTGTTGGAAGAACACTGTGTTCCAAAGGTGTTGTCATAACAACCTGTTCCAAAGGAGTTGTAAGAACAACCTGTTCCAAAGGAGTTGTAAGAACAACGTGTTCCAAAGGAGTTGTAAGAACAACGTGTTCCAAAGGAGTTGATATAACAACCTGTTCCAAAGGAGTTGTCATAACAATCTGCTCCAAAGGTGTTGGAAGAACAACCTATTCCAAAGGAGTTGTAAGAACAACCTGTTCCAAAGGTGTTGGAAGAACAACCTATTCCAAAGGAGTTGTAAGAACAACCTGTTCCAAAGATTGTAAAAGGAACGAATGTACATTCATCAAATTGATTGTGACTACTTATATCGTCTGCAAACATTGTTCTGTCTACAAAATCGCTCGTATCAACAATAGGAATGTTGTTATCTATACTAATATTATAGAGTCCAGAAGAAGAGAATGACACATAACTGTTCATTCCACCAGTTCCGTCATTCAAATCAAGTAATAATCTCCAATAACTTTCCCACCCCTCTGTTGTTTCAGGTTCCATTCCTGTTCCCGTGTCTAATCCGTAATATATCTTTGTTCCGTATTGTACAAAACTTCCAGCATTATATTCTGTTGCTACGTCCCATGCTGTTTGTTCAATGTTCCATAGTCTATATGTGATTTCTCTATAGTCGAAATTCACTTTGTTGGCTAACAACGTATCTTCTCTTCTTATTATTACTCCTTTGAATCCTGTGACAGGTGTTACACCATCATCACTATCGACAAAGGCAGAAATAGATGACCAATTAGCAGGGTTCCAATCATATTTAATTATATCCTGAGGATAAGTAGCGCTCCAAGCTTCTGTAGAAATTGTATTTGATGACGTTGCTATTACTATCAGTGGCTCGTTTGCTCCTGTATGTATTATTCTATTTCCTTCATCAAGGATATAAGGGAAAGTTTCTTCGCTTAAGTTTACTTCTGTCATCCAATGAACAGTTGCAAAGTCTGTAATTCTATAATAAGAACCTTCCACTAATCCACCTTCATCTATTGCTGAAACTAAATTGTTGTAAAGAATGTCAGTAACTCCTCCTCCTCCTTCACCTACGTCATTCATTGTAGCGAATGGATTGGTAGGAGATGGGGAATTTGCTCCCTTTATGGCGCCGATTTCATCTGTTGATACTACAGAAGAGGCAATATCACGAACAAGATTATCAAGGTTGAGCCAACCTTTAAGACCTTTAGAAGCCCTCTCCCAGTATCCTGTTTTAATAAATGTAGGCATATCGTTCTGTTTTAAATTGTTATTTATAGATATGTTATCTTGTATTTCTTTCTCAGCTCATCGAGCTTCTTAACATAATATCCTGTGCAATGTTTCATTGATGTTTCATTATTAAGCATCTTATCCAGGTGTGGATCTGTAAAGGGATTTGTGCCTGTATGGTATTTCCCTTTATAGAAAATGGGAAAGTCTTCCGTCCCTTCGTTAGTTGCTCCTGCGTTGTGATAGATTTTTACTGTCTCTAATTTAGAAACAGGGTCATGACACCATGTAAAATTAAGTTCAGGTACTACCTTACAACATCCTTTCTTCCAAAGATTATATTGTAGTACCCAGAGATCAGTGCACCAACTCTGTATTCCTTTGCTTTCATTAGGGAAAAACTCTTTATTGACAGACAGAAGATACTTTCTGACTGCTATTACATCCGTTTCTACTTTCTTCCAGAAATCAGCATCTACATTCTTGAGAATATACTGTACCCCTCCAGTGTTATTATTATTCTCTACAGCTACAGACTTATCAATGCCTATGATTTTACATAGTTCTCCAACCACATCTATCTTTGCATATTCAGGAAGTTTATCAGGAATGACATCCCTAATCTTACTCTCAAAGTAGCTTACATTGAGATAACTTTTGGCATCACTAACATAGCAACAATCGTCATCGAAGTATTTCTCTATATTAAGTCCATCTATCCATAATATATCACAGTCAGTATAAATAATAGTCTCATCTTTCAGTTCTGGATGAGCTTTGAAGTGCTGCCATAAACAATGAGGTCTTAAAATAGGAATATACAGACCTAAGTGCTGTTGTACACCAGCATCCTCGTAGAAGAAGAACTTTAGTTTAGGATATATTGCTTGTATCTTATCCCAAATATCCATATTCTTATCTCTTCCCTTAGGTACATACATTAATACGTGTATTCCGTCCTCATCAAATCCAGCCTGTATGCATGATTCTACATACAGGTGTATCTGCCAACCGAAATATCGGTCTATCGGTTGAGTTATGCATATAATTGGTTTCTTAGACATCATGCGTATATAAAAAATATCTTCGTTCCTTTTGGTTTGAATATTTCTCCTGACTGAGGCTCAAGGAACATTAAGTACTTGTCAGGAGTGATGAACCAGTTTATTGCATGAGGAGTGGGTATGTATCCGTACACTATGCCAAAGGCATATTGATATTTTACACTCCAGTCTGACTTGGAAGACTTCATCACTTCTCCCAACATTACCTGTGAGAAATTCTCACAATCAAAAACATCAGGCCTGTATTCACTTGTCTTCAGTCCTGTCTTATTATATATCTCACTGACTTTGTCAGGAAATATGGTGGTGTAATTACTGTCGGATAATATTACCAATAGCTGAGGAGATACCTTCTCACTAAGTTGAGCGTTCAATATCATTTTCACCTCCTGCTCCGTAAGAGTAGGAACACTGCTGTCACAGGTAATACCTTTAATAAAATCTAACAACATTTCTTCTTCTTTTTAAAAGGTTTCCATGAAAGGGGAATAACCAGTTTTATTCCAAACAGCCTTATTCCCCTATCACTTCCAGGAAACTTCCATTTAGCTAACTTGAGTTTCATCTTTCTTCAGCCCATCTTCTCCCCATACCATGACAAGGAATATAAGGACAACCGAAAGGGCCTGTTCAATAGCCTCTTCAAGCTTATCCTGAGGGA
>Ga0255346_1001743_pt1 | contig 29239 bp, 28 predicted proteins | sample wastewater_treat_FD_194410 | JGI IMG/M metagenome (GOLD analysis project Ga0255346, IMG submission 194410) | Wastewater microbial communities from Lulu Island WWTP, Vancouver, Canada - plant22 | ecosystem: Engineered > WWTP > Wastewater > Unclassified | place: Canada: Vancouver, British Columbia...
GACTTTGACCTCCAGATCTTTGTGCCTGATTATGGTTTTTTCAAACATATACCGTACGCTTCAATTATATCTTATTAACATCAAGAGAGCCAAATACCCTCTGAAGCAAGGGAGTTATCCTTGCCGCTACTTCCTTTCTTATCTTAAGTTCTTCTTTTTCAACTTTAGAGAACATACCGTCCAGGGCTTTCCGTGTAAGGTAATCATCGAGGTCGATGTTCACCGCTTTGAATCCGGCCAGTTTCCCGGGAATCGTATTGGCAAAGGAATTCCATTTTCCGGTAAGGGCAAGCCAGGAATCCTTAGTAGAGACATTTGCGACAATTTTCTTTTCGGTCGAAGCAGTGATCTTTGGTTTATAGAGCGAGACAAGAGCCTCAGATGTAGTGGCCTTGAGGTAAGTGGTTGCGGCGTTGTCGGCTCCCCTGAGGATGTTGAATGCATCAGCTATGGTCATCGAACTGATGCTGCTGGCGAATATCGGCGTCACTTCCTTTGCTGCATCCTCTGCAGCCCTGTTGATCCTGAGAATGACATCCTCAACGAGCTGTTCCCCTCCGGGAATTCTTGAAATATTGTCAATAATTACCCCGGCTTCTTCCGGAAGAAGGATTTTGATGGCGGCATCGCCATAGTATCCGTTTTCGGCAGCAAGCCTCTCAGCCGAATTGCGCGCCCCGATGGTAAGGGCTTCCTTCAATCCCCTTGCAACTTCTTCTTCTGTAAGGGGAACGCTGGCTGTGGACTGAAACACATTGAGAAGCTCCGCGCAGCTGGCAGAGATCATAAGCAATACTAAAAGAACAATAGCTCTGATCCTCATGACTGGTTTTTAAAATTTCCCTAAAGATACAAATTACAGCTAAAGTCATGATACATCATGAAGCAGGGTTTTTGCAATTATCAAATCTTCAGGGTTGGTTATTTTAATATTTTCCCTGTTTCCCTCAACGATGCGGATATCTTCCCCTGATTTTTCAAGCACCATGGCGTCGTCGGTGAATTCGGGACTGAAATCAGTGCTGTAGGCTTTTTTAATCAAGCGCGAATAAAAGACCTGTGGTGTCTGGATAAGCCTCAGGCAATGCCTGTTAATCGGTATGTTGCCGGCATCCGTCACCATACGCACCGAATCGGCAGGGCTGACGGCGGGGATAGCGTTTCCGTAGAGGGCAGCAGTCTCAAAGCAATTCCTTATGGTGTTTGTGCTGACGAGAGGTCTTACCCCGTCGTGAATGGCAACCAGGCTTTCATCGTCGACAAGTGCGAGCCCATTTCTTACCGATTCAAACCTTGTCTGTCCTCCTTCGGCAAGGGAATGAGGCAGCTTGAAGGAATGCTTCACTTTCAGCTCATTCCATAAACTGAAGTGGTCACCCGGCAGCACGATGATTATTCTGATAAGGGGATCGAAGGAGAAAAAACGTTCAGCGGTATGCATCAGGACAGGCTTTCCCGCTAGTTCAAGGAACTGTTTCGGGATAATTGTACCCATTCTTCTGCCGGTGCCTCCGGCAACTATCAGAGCATAAAGGTCCATACAGGTTGACTCAGCTTTCAGCCCCGGCCTTCATTCACCGGGGGTATAAGAGAGGGCTTGCTGTTATAAATTATTCCTTTGTATACAGGAATCTCCTGATGCTTCTCTTGGGTGTCTTTGCAAACTCCTCGCGGTGGATCTTGAATTTGCTGACAGCCATGAAATCGGGAAGCCGCTCGTTGACTGATTTCCTGGTAGCCTCAAAGATGTCCAGAAGCTGCTCCTCCGATAAATTCTGGTTCTTTACGGCCTCAAGATCAGGATATATCAGTACTACAAGCTTATTATCCTCAGAAATGACAAGCGATTCGGCTACATAATCCATATTATTGTAGACAGCTTCGATCTCCTCGGGGAAGATATTCTTTCCTGAAGGACCAAGTAACATACTCTTGCTTCTTCCCTTTATAAAGATATTCTTGTCCTTGTCCATTATTCCAAGGTCGCCGGTATGCATCCAGCCGTTTTCATCGATGATCTCCGCGGTGGCCTTTTCATTTTTGTAATAACCCATCATCACGTTCTCGCCGCGGAGGATTATTTCTCCTACTTCCTTTTGCGGGTTGGAGGAATCGATGGTAACCTCCAGGGTGTCGACCGGTCTTCCCGATGCCCCCAGTTTTGTGGTATTCCAGGATGCATAGCTGATAAGCGGTCCGCACTCGGTCATTCCATACCCGACCGTGAACTTAAAGCCGATTTTTTTGAAAAACCTTTCGGCTTCGGGGTTGAAGGCAGCGCCTCCTATCACTACCTCCTTGAAACGCCCGCCGAAAGTTTCGGTAAGTTTCTGATTGATCTTCCTGTGAAGAATCCCGTTTATTCCGGGAATTGCCAGGAGTATCTTCATATGAGGCTTCGATATGACCGGGAGGAGCTGTTTCTTAAATATCTTTTCTATCACCAGTGGAACCGAGAGTATTAGCCTCGGGCGTATTTCCTTGAAAGCCTGAACTATAATCTGCGGCGAAGGAGTCTTCGACAGAATTGTAATATGGCAACCGTAGGTGAATGGGAAAAGGAATTCGAAAGCACAACCGTAGGTATGGGCAAGCGGCAGGAATGAAACGAGAGGATCACCCGGGTCGAGGGGCATGTTTGCCTGGGCATATCTCACATTTGCCGCCAGGTTATTATGGGATAACATTACACCTTTCGAGAAGCCCGTGGTTCCGCCGGTGTAGCTTATTACCGCCAGTTTGTCGTTGCTTATATCCGAGAATTTAACGTCTTCCTTTTTTAGCTCCGGATATGCTTTCCGGTATTTTTCCTCCAGTGAGGCATAAATTTCTTTGAAGATCTCATCCTTTGCCGTTATCAGCGAGAAGTCGTCGACTGAAACGACAGCCTGTATCTGAGGGATTTTAGTCGGATCAATAGTCTCGAAGATCTTGTCGTCGGCAAATAATATCCTGGCATCCGAATGATTAATAAGGTTTGCCAGATCGTCGGGTTTGAAATCAGGAAGTATGGGTACGATAACGGCCCCGTAGCTTACGGTTGCCAGATAGATGATGCACCAGTTTGCCGAGTTTCTTCCTGCAAGGGCTATCTTGTCGCCTTCCCTGATGCCGGTTTCCCTGAAGAAGAGATGTATTTTGAGTATCTTGCCGGCAATCTCCTTGTATGATAAACCCTTTTCCTTGTAATTCGACAGGGCTTCTATTTCCCAGTTCTGGGTTATACTCTGTTCAATATAACCGATCAGTCGTTCTTTTATCATAATTTCAGGTTATTGGTCGGCAACAAAGTTACAACTTATATGCAATTCCGGGCGCAAAAAAAGCTATACGGCGTACATTACAACTAATAGTATCGTTGACAACAAGTTAACCATAGTGAAAAAATAATTGTATTGTTCCCTTTTCTTGCTGAAATAATTCAGTTTCCTGGCAAATATCCCGATGTTTGGGGCAAAGAGTACTATCAGAAAGGCAAAGAACTCTATTCCGAAAAAGACTTTGTCGAGACCTCCCTTTACGAGAGCAGAAAGGTAGACAATAATACACAGCACGAGAAGATAGAAAAGGTAGCTGATCTTCAGAAGGAGCGTTGATAATAGTCTGCGCTTGTGAAGCCGGTGGGGTTTCAGATAGGCGTAAGCCCCGGAAAATATTATAATAATAAAGAAAATACCGAGAACATGATTTAATATCTGATTGAAATTTGCCATATCTGCGGTTATAAATACTTTTTCAAGATTCCCTGAGTGACCATATCAGTGAGCTTGCACCCAGTACTGCTGCATTCTTCGTGCTGAGCTTCGAAGGAAGAAGTTTCACCTTGTCTTTGTAGATATGAAGGAGGTTCTCTTCCATCGATCTTTGTGCAGGCTCAAATATAAGCTCCTTTGCCTGGGCAAGTCCTCCGAAAAGGAATATTGCCTCGGGGTTGAGATGTGAGATAACATCGGCAAGCTTGAAGCCAAGGATGATGCCGGTGCGTTCGAATGCTGCCAGGGCTATCGGATCACCCTTTTTGGCTGCTTTATTTATCATTTCAGCATCAAGCTCATCGAAGCTGAATTTTCTTAGTTCGCTGGGAGCTATGCTGTCGGCCATTACCTTGAGCAAGGTCCGTTTCAGTCCGGTTGCCGAGACATAAGTTTCGAGGCAGCCTTTTTTGCCGCAGTCGCATTCACGGTTGCAGAGCCCCGGCCTGATGGTCGTATGGCCGAGTTCTCCTGCAAAACCCTGATGTCCGTAGAGCAGTTTCCCGTTTACAACAAAACCGCTTCCCAGACCTGTTCCCAGGGTGATGACCACAAAATCCTTCATGTTCTTGGCGCCTCCATAAACCATTTCACCCACTGCTGCCGCGTTGGCATCGTTTGTTACCACAACCGGCAGATCAGAATGCCTGGCGAAAAGCTCAGCCAGGGGAGTGATCCCCTTCCAGGGAAGGTTGGCGGGATGTTCGATAGTACCCTTGTTTATATTGCCCATTGGAGCTCCGATTCCGAAACCGATGAGTTCCACATCATCTTCTGATTTCCTGTAGATCTGCATTATCTTTCCGTACAACGCGGCCACGTACTCATCGGCCCTGGGATACTGGGAAGTCTTTATCTTGTCTTCAGCAATGATGTTACCCTTGCGGTCGACTATCGCGAATGCCGTGTTCGTACCGCCTATATCAATGCCTGCTACTGCTTTCTTACGTGACATGTCTGAATGTTTTTACCCGATTTATCTGACTATTCCGGAATATATATATTTCCAACCTTTCTGGCCCTCTTCGGATGATCGAGGTCGACACCGAGAGCCAAACCGGTTTCTATAAGAATATTCCATCCGGCAGCTACCTGGAGGTATTCAGCATACTGACCTCCGTCGGGGATAACTATTGTCGGGAAGATGGTTGGTTTTGTCGAGATCGCTATAACATGAACACCAACTCCCTTAACAATGCATTCCATGAATTTATCCTGGTCGTCATCGAAAGGATCGACCCAGATCAGTACCTCATCCTTGTTCATTATTTCCTCGATGCCATGCAGTGCAAAGGTTCCCTCGAAGAAAGCCGATCTTTTCCTGGTTATCTCATTTGCCTTAAGAGCTATCTCCTGGGCCACTCCGTTATCACGTCCTGCAAAATAAATGATATCGGTCTTTGTTAACAGTTCCGTAATCGATTTATCAATAGGGGATGTAAGAACTTCTTCGGTTTGCCCGGCCAATGTGCCGAGGCCTTCCATCTTCTCTCCACGGATATTCCTTAAAAGGGAATCGTAGAAGAGAGCCTGTTCGACAACCGATTTGCTGGCGGCTACTGCCTCTTCCTTGCCGCACGTGAGTACATGGGTGTCGTCGGCAAGCTTTTGGAGCATTGTATTCTCGTTTGCAGTGAGACCGAACACAGGCTTGTGATTTTTTGCCTTGAGAAAGTTAACAAGTCTGATAACCTCCTTCGTCTGACCTGAGTTCGATGACAGGAAAACGGCAAAGTCGTTAAGATTATATTCCATCGCCTGGGTACATCCTTCAGTGATTACCGGCATCAGGAAGTCTTTCTTCAGATTGGACCAGATGGCTCTTTTCGCGGGGAAAAGCCTGCTGCTCCCCTCGCCTGCTAGTAATAATCCCTTTTTGGCCGAGATGGGTTTCACGAAGCGTTCAGAGATCTTCGGATCAAAAGAGCTGATAATACCGGGTGTTTCGAGCATTTCCCGGATAAGGGAAAAGCCGCTGTATTTTTCTTCTTTGAGGTTCATGGAAATTCAGTTTTTAGTGAAAAAAATATGACAAATATTATTCACTGACCTGACAGGGAAAAGTTTTCCGTGCCGGGTTCAGGCAAATTCAAGCAGTCCAAAATACTCAGGCCTGTGGAAATCGGGCTTTTCAGTGGCAACCGGATTCCAGCTGAGATAATGCGGTACGCTGAGTTTATCGCCACATTTGTAAAAGTTGGCTTTGAGCACATTCCCTTTCCTGCCATCGACAGAATGGAGGAAAAGGGTAGAAAAAGGGATTGCCAGAGTCAGCTTCCATTCAAAATCACCTTCTCTTTCAGGCAGGGGAAAGCTGCCGGCAGAAGCAAGATACCTGATTCCGGCAATTATCGACGGATCGGATCTCTTTCTGTCATGCCTGCCGGTACCTGATCCCATAAGGCAGGTGCCAATGGCATTGAACTCAAAATTGTAGTAAACCCCGTCATCTGAAGGAGCAACGAAAAACTCGACACATGAGTCTTCATATACTTCCTGGTTGGGCAGGGTCTTTTCAGCCTTGAACCATCTTTCCCTTACATGATATTTGAGAAGGAATTCATTCCGCGAACGGGCTGCTGCAAAATAGACTTCAGGCCTGTAATCAAAATTCTTCCAGTTCAGTTCTCCGATAGGATGAAGTTCGCAGCTGCTGTCGAGCAAGCACGAGATCTCCTCCATCGGAAGCTGATCATGCTTATCATCTATACTTATGACTCTCAGGGTTTTCACAGGCACCGACAATGAATGACCGGTATGCCCTGACCGGTACGGAAGGCTTTCCGACCGGTCAGAGCTTACCGTTGAATTTAATATTATAGTTCGTTCAGTATAAGAGCTGCTGAACCCAGAACTGCTCCGTTGGATTCAGATATACCTGAAGGAAGTATCTTGACCGTATTCTTGAACAGTACGTAATTGTTCTTTTTGAGGTATTCCCTTACCGGTTTGAACAACAGTTCGCCGGCGTTGGCAAGTCCTCCGAAAAGGAATATGGCTTCGGGGCTGGTATAAACTATTGAATTGATGATTCCCAGGCCAAGTTTCTCAGCCGTGTATTCCATAGCTTTCACAGCGATTGGGTCGCCCTTGGCTGCTGCATCGGCGATAGCCTTTGATGTCAGTTTCGAAGGCGGAATATCTCTCAGTGGACTGTCGGCCCTCATTTCGCTTATCATCAGCGATACAGTTTTTACAAGACCTGTCGCGGATGCATAGGTCTCGAGACATCCCTTGCGGCCACAACCGCATTCCCTTCCGCCGGGAACCACGCAAAGATGGCCTACTTCACCTGCAAAGCCGGTGTGTCCGTAAACCAGCTTGCCGTCAACCACAATACCGCTTCCAAGGCCGGTACCCAGCGTGAGGACGATGAAATCCTTCATGCCCTTGGCTCCGCCAAACACCATTTCGCCCATTGCTGCAGCATTCGCGTCGTTGGTTATAGCTACTTTAATATTGAGTTCCTTTTTTACAAGGTCGCCAAGTGGAACGATTCCTTTCCATAACAGGTTGGGAGCATGTTCAATAGTTCCCCTGTGATAGTTTGCATCCGGAGCTCCGATCCCTATTCCAACCAGCTCAAGATCTTTCTTCCCGGCCAGTAGTTTCTTCACGTTGGCCCCAAGAGCCTTTACAAAATCTTTAACATCGGGATAATCGGTTGTCTTGAAATGACCGTCAGCAAGAACCTTACCTTCTGTGTCAACGATGCCGAAAACGGTATTGGTTCCGCCAATGTCAACACCTGCTACTACTTTCTTCATGTTTACAAGTATTTAATTATTAATATATTGTTTAAAAATCGACATGATTGGCATAAGCTTGTTAATTGTTTCTGAAATATATAGGTTTTAGTTCAAATTCCTATCATCGGCGGGCAGCTGTTTTTCTGATCTGTAATTCATATTGCTTGAAATTAACCGGGGATAGCTCCCATGGATTGATAACCTCCCAGTTTTCCTTTATCTCTATCAGCCCCGGGTAATATGAAACAGGCTCGGGCTGACGGCGCAAATCGAAGTCGCCCGTGGTCCATTCCCGGTTGCCGTCAAGATCAAATACAGCCCGCAATTTATACTTGCCCTGGCTAAGAAGCGGAAATTCAATCCTGGCAGTGTCGATAAGATAAGTCTGCCTCAGCACTTCCTCCCTTTCATTAAGAAGCTGAATAATTTTTCCCCCGTAATGTCCTTTAATGTCGAGTATCAGTTTCCCGTACGATTCCGGACCCGGTACCGAGAGTTTGGTGCCTGTTGAATCGGAATTTTCTCCATAAATACTGCCGAAAGCGGCAGAATCGCTTATGAAAAGATAGTTTTTACCTGATTCCAGTTTAGCATTCATGAACCAGCGGCACAAGGTCATGCTGTCGGGGCTGAAGGTAACAGGGATCCTTGTTCGCTGTTCCTTCAGGATTTCATAAAGATATATTGCCGAAGTATCGGGAGCCCGCATCGGAGAAGGAGCAGTGAAGGGTATCCTGACTGCAGGCCTGATCTGACCCGACATTGAATGGGATATTTCATAGGGGATTCTCTTCGGAGGCCGCCCCCTAACTGTCCGCTGAACAGATGCCAGGAACCTCATTTGCAGGGTGTCATATTTAAGGGTGGTAAGCCCTGATGTGTCGGTAAATGGAAAACTAATGACCGGTTCGAGGATAGGCTTGTTATAAATAGCCGAATCGGTAAGCCACACCGTTATGGAATCCCGCTTGCGGCTTTGCTCCATGAACCACGCTTCGTCGCTTTCCCCCGGTATTGAAAATCCGAAACCGAGCGAATCAGGAGGAAGGGAAAGAACAAAGGAAAGCTGGAAAGCCTGTTTTCGTGACGATGACGCGAGATAGTGCAATTTTTTCTGAGCCTGGAAAAGGATAAGAGGGTATTCACCTGTAACCGGAGGCTTCTCGGGCACATTTCCGGAAACCGGAGCTGCAGTCGCGGCAGAAGGAAGGGAATCCTTCGCGACGGGCAAATAGTTTTTTTCAGGTGTCACACTTACCGAATCATCGTAAAATGCAAATACTTCCTCCCTCAGGTTGTAATTCTTGCTGTTGTCGGCATCGATCAGGCCGTAAAGCCTGTAGTTTCCCGGTCGCACATTGTCGATACGGTAAGAGCCGTCCGGAGCGGCGCGGGTTATATAATCCGGAATGGTTTTATAAACAGCTGAGTCGTCAAGTCTGCTGTAAAGAAGTATCAGAGTATTCTCCGGAGGGTCGAGGTTCAGCCCGGTGTACGCGTTTCCTGTAACTGACAGAGAATCGATGGTGGGGCCGGTAGAAAAGACAAACTGGTAATTGTTTATCGCGTTCCCTTCGTTAAGGTCGCGAATCGCATCCTGAAAATAGAAGGTGTAGGTGGTGCTGTCGCGGAGTTTGTCCTCGTACCTAATCCTTATGTTTTTGCCGCGGATAGTTATTTCGGGTTTCTTCTGCATCGGCGGCGAGACCATCAGTTTCTCATTTATCTGATAGAGTACAACATATTCGTCGAAGCTTATGACAATCTCCCTGCCGGTGAAATTGGTTGAACCGTTTTCGGGCACACTTTTGAGTATCACGGGTATTTCCCTGTCCCTGGGTCCGCCCGATGGGGAACTCATCTTTGCACAACCGAAAGCCAGTAAACTGATTACGACAAGGAGGGAAAAGTATCGGTACGCGGTATGGATCATAAAGAATTCGGCCTTAGCATCTGCAAACTTACATTTTTTAAGCATATTTTATACCATCAGGTAAGCCCGGGACAAAGGATAATGAAAAAACTTAGGGCAATTTTACCGATTATAACTAAATTTGCTGATTACTACTATTCCGCCTATGCATTTAACAGTTATCCCCTGGGATGTCAATCCCGAAATATTCCGGATAGGATCATTTGCCATCCGGTGGTATGGCCTGCTGTTTGCCTCCTCCTTTCTTTTCGGTTATATTATCATGGATAAGATATTCAAAAATGAAAATCTTTCACAGGATACTCTCGACCGGTTGACTGTATATATGGCGCTTGGAGTCATAATTGGGGCACGCCTGGGACATTGCTTATTCTATGAACCGAAATATTATCTCAGTAATCCCGGCGAGATACTAAAGATATGGCATGGAGGACTTGCAAGTCATGGTGCTGCCATAGGCATCCTCATAGCCCTGTGGCTTTTTGTGAGAAAGGAGAAGAAGGACTATACCTGGATCATCGACCGGATAGCAATTGTCGTTGCACTGTCAGGATTTTTTATAAGGATGGGAAACCTGATGAATTCAGAAATCTATGGAGTTGAGACTACCATGCCCTGGGGCTTTGTTTTCCTTAGAAACGGGGAGAATGTTCCCAAGCATCCCACCCAGATTTATGAAGGACTGACTTATCTGTTCATCTTCATCCTGTTGATGAGAATTTACTGGAAGAACAAGGGGGAACACATTCAGGGTCTTCTTATCAGCCTTGCACTGATACTGATATTCACGGCAAGATTCTTCATAGAATTTCTTAAGGAAGACCAGGTCGATTTCGAATCGGGAATGACCTTGAATATGGGTCAGTGGCTAAGCATTCCCTTCGTTATTGCCGGCTTTGTGTGGCTGTATGTCAGCCTGAAACAAAAGAAGAGACTGGTGATAAAAAGGAAGAAATAGAAGGGGAGGGGACCAAGCTCCCTTTGTTAGCTGAGGTTCACCGGGATGACGGCAAACAACCTGGAAATCACTTCATAAGTATGCCGTTGAAAAGCACGTCCAGTATTCCGTTCAGCCTTTCTTCAAGGTTTATTTCACGCTTTTTCCAGAACAGCGGGACCTCCAGTCCCTTAAGGGTGGTCTGAACCGCCAGTGCGGTGTACTCGCTGTTCTTCACATTGAATATCTTTTTCCTGGCACCGTCATACAGTATCAGCCTCAGAATAGCCAGCTCTTCGCGGTCGTATTTTTCCCGTATCTGCTCTATGAAGTCAAAGTGATCCAGATGCTTATCAAAGATGGCGCTATAGTAATTCGACAGTTTTTCGAATGAAGTCATTCTTACAAAGACATAGTTTCTCATCTTGCCGACAGGTGAATCAACCGATTTAATTGCTTTAGTAAGTTCACTTCGAAGTATATTGGCTTCATAAAGCACCACTGCCTTGAAGATTTCTTCCTTGCTTTTGAAATAGTAATAGACAGAGCTTTTCCCCATTTTAAGAGCCTTGGATATTTCCTCCATAGTGGTCTTGCGGAAACCGTAACGGCTGAAAATTTGTCCGGAAGTCTCTATTATCCTTTTTCTAAACGCCTCTTTATTAACCATATAGTAAGTACTATTATTAACTTTCCATCACGATTGCAAATTTAGAATATATTAAGTTCTTAGCAAAATATTCGAGGTTTTCGGTCGATAATTCGAATTATTAAAAAGCAAAAGCAATTCATCGGAAAGGGAGCTGTTATTATCAACCCTATGATGAAAATATGGTCTCATGACTGGCAATAAGGCGTTAATTTTGTAAATTTGATACTCAAAACCAGTTTGCCGGGGATTTGATATCGCTCTGGTCAGGTTGATTATCAGGCTGGTAAGAAAAAACCATCAGCATACCTGGGGAAGAAAGCATACCTGGTTTATTTTAGGAGAAACAATAAAAACAAATATGGAAGGCGTAGTAAAATTCAATTGCCACTGGAATCAGTCGGGACCTGTAATCTCCGACGAAATGTACGAAATAATAAATTACTGGAGGGAAGTACTTTATAATATGGATATTATCGGAGCCTACGAGAATGGCGTGTGTTACGGCAATATCAGTATGAGGATGGGGAAAAGCAATCAGTTCATAATTACCGCCTCCGCCACCGGGGAGATTCCCGAGCTTGAGCCGGGTCATTATGTAAAAGTCAATTCATTCAATATCGATGAAAATGCGGTTCAGTGCACCGGACCGCTGAAAGCTTCGTCGGAGTCGCTTACACATGCAGCCATCTACCTTGCCGATCAGGGAGCTAATGCCGTGGTACACGTTCACAGCATCGACCTCTGGAATGAGCTTATTTACAAAGTGCCGACCACAAATCCTTCAATGGAATACGGGACGACGGGTCTGGCCAGGGATATATTCAGGCTTTTCAGCGAATCGGATGTAATTGAGAAAAGGATAATAGTGATGGCCGGCGACAGGGAAGGAATCCTTACTTTTGGTCACGACATGGATGAGGCAGTGAATGTCCTGATGCAATATCTGAGGAAAGAAAACTGACTTTATCTGATATGCGGGTTGTTTTTAAGATGCATGTGCGACATTGATTCATGAAAAAGCTAAATTTGGCAAACTAAAATGTTATCCATATGAAGACAAAAATCCTTATCCTTTCAATCGTACTCGGTTTAGCAGCTTTCTCATGCAAACAGAAAAACGCTCCTGTCGTGTCGGAATCAACACAGACTGAGGCTGCTGCCCCTGCACCAGATTATCCGAAGATGATTATTGCAAAGGCTTTCGTAAAACCGGGCAAGGAAGCTGATTTCATAAACGCCGCGAAATCGATAATTGAAAATTCAAACAAGGAAGAAGGATGCCTCGGGTACATGTTGTATCAGGATCCCTATGAAAAGACAAATTTCATTTTTGTGGAGAAATACAAGAATCAGGCAGCCATTGACTTTCATTTCGCGGCTCCCTACTTCAGCGAATTCGGGACTGTGACTGAAGCCTTGTTCAGCAAACCGCTCGAGATTAAAATTATAGATATAGCAGCAGAACAATAGTTGTCCTGTCAGCGCGACAAGCCGCGCAGAAACAGAAGCTGCTCCGTATCGCAGATTCAGGGGATGAAAAGAAAAACAAAACCTTGGCGCAGATCAGCGGATGTCTTCAGGCAATGGAGGAATCTTGTCTGTGTACATCATCCTGTTCAGCGGAGACATATCTGAAGTGGATTTGAAAGGCCTGAATGGTGAAAGCCTTACAACTGCAGCCGATTTCACTCCACGGATATCGTCAAGACAGGCTTTCAGCAAATCTTCTTCAGGATCTCCAAAGGGCAGCAGGTCGACAGCATATTCATTGGCTTCGATATCGGGGCTAAGACCGTTGGTAAAATCACTGAAATCCGCCGAGTTTGCTATCTTGAGAACCACAGGCTGCATTGCCCATCTATGTCTCGGATTAACAGTTCCTGCATTATCGATATAATCCTTAATAGTGAAAGAACCCACATTCTTGCCATAGGTATTGGTGCCAACCTGCTTTACTGTGATATAAGGCCTCAGGCCATTGATTAGCATTTCGGAAGCAGATGCCGTTTCGGAGGTTGTAATGACATATATTTCACCAATTCCCAATGAATTGATCGGCGTCTCAGGTGTATTCCCGGTAGCAGGAATCTTATCCTGGAAATGCTGGTTGAAATAATCCTGACCGTAGTTTGTAAGATAATAGCTAGTCAGAAGATCATTGAACTGTGATTTAGCAAAAACTAGGGAAGTATTCGTGGAATGGATCATGCTTGCCAGGTAAATTGCAGTACTTATATATCCGCCCGGATTGTACCTGAGGTCGAGGATAAGTTTGCTTATATTCCCATTCTTGAACCTGCCCATTACATTGTTAAGCTCAATGTCGTAGGTTGTGCCTATCTTCACATCGTAGGAGTTGGTGAAACCGTTGTATACAAGATAGCCTACTTTTATTCCATCGACATCCATGATGGTATCCAGAAGGATCGGGTTCTCCATGATCTCGATCGGGGTAAGCGCCACCGAGCGTCCGTTCAGCGTGAAGTTCGTCCCGTTGTAATCCGCTAACCCCATGGTGTAATTCACATCTGTAAAGAGAAGCGACTTGTAGTTGACATCGGTAAGCTGCTGATCGTTGATATGGGTGAAAATATCCCCGCGTTTCAGTCCTGCATCTTCGGCGGGAGAGTCCTTATAAACGTATCTTATTATACCGACAAGCTTATTGCTGGTATTATCAATGTAATAGAGCTTGAAGTTAATCCCGGCCGTTTTGGAAACACCAGCCAGCCAGTCGTCAAGTTCGGTATAATTGTCGACAATAAAGCTGAATTTGTCGACTTCCCCGTACTTATAAAGAAGTTTGTAGAACAGGGCTTCAGGATCGGCACTCTTGTTCAGAAAAGCATTAAGGCTGTCTTTGTTCGTTTCATAGAGGGCCTTTGACAGCACCGGAACCTGTTTTTCCCAGAAATAGTAGGTGGAGAGTGCGTTATAGATGAATTTCTTTTCATCGCTTGCTTCAGGGATAATAACAGGCGGCGGATCCTTCTTGCATCCTCCGGGAATCATCAGAACAAGAAGAAGTGCGAAATAAAAATATTGTAGGCTTTTCATTGTTTACAGATTTATAGACTAGTTACAAAATTAAATAAAATTCCTTATTCCAAATATCACTAATTCTCAGGGTAAAATTATATTCCGGTTACAGTTGCAGGGTCAAATTTTATACCAAAAAATCCTTCTCCTACAAAGAAGCTGCCGGTTGATGGATGCTCCTCCGGGGCATACTATATCAGGGGAATTTTATGACGAGAGTATGATACAGTAATACTTTTTGTTATGCCCCGCATAAAAAAATCTGTTTTATAGCGAATAATGGCAATATTTTTGCAAGCATATGAGTAACTGAATAAGCTGTTGAGAAAACTCAATGTTTTAATGTTCGTCCATTTATTTCCAATACTTGTCAATTTGTTAAGAAAAAGTTTGGAATTTTTTATAATTTTATCGCTTTATATGTAAGAATTAATGTAATAACCTGATAATCTGTCATAAAATAAACAAGAACATAATGAAAAAATTAACAGGATTTCTTTTGGCCGTTTTTATGGCTTTTTCCATTGCTTCCGGACAGGAAAGGAATGATGTGATTAAAGTTTACAATGAAGGTGCAAAGCTGCTCCAAACTGACGTTCAGGGTGCCATTACCGCGTTTGAGAATGTGGTAACTCTGTCGGAACAGGTTGGCGAATCGGCCAACGATCTGAAATCAAAGGCCGAGCAGGTGTTGCCGGGATTGTATGTGAGGCTGGCCAACAATGCCATGAAAGAAAACAAGTCGGCCGCTGAAATAATAAAGGCTGCTAAACTTGCTTCAGATGTCTCGGAAAAATACGACAATGAGACAGGCAAGAACAATGCATCGATAATTCTGGTTCAGGGCTATAATAAAATGGGTACAGAATTATTTACAGACAAGGACTATGATAATGCCATTCTCGCATTCGACAGTCTTCTGGCCATCAACCCCGATTACAGCAATGCCATATTCAACAAGGCTTTGATCTTCAGGGCACAAAACAATAATGCCGCTTTTGAGGAAAGCATCGATCTTTTCCTTGGAAAGCTTGAAGCAGGCAAGGATGATCAGGCGATTAATCAGGCATCCACTCTTGCACTTGAGTATTTCCGGGCTGCCGGATCGCAGGCCAATCAGGCTGATAACACTGATGAGGCCCTGGAACTTCTTAATAAAGCTGCCAAATACGGGGAAGACAAGGATCTTTACTACTATTTTGCAGATGTTTACAATAAAAAGAAATCGTTTGACAGCGGTATCGAGTATGCCCAGAAAGGCCTGGCCCTCGAAACAGGAGATGCAGAAGCCAAAGCCAAGTTTTATTTTCAGCTCGGTCTCGGACAGGAAGGAAAAGGCCAGACCGCAGAAGCATGCGCTTCATTTAAAAACGCGCTGTTCGGTCCTTTTGCCGAACCCTCAAAGGCAAAAAGGACTAACCTGAAGTGCCAGTAAATCGTTTGTCTCATTTTTTTACGCCCTGACACCGGGCGAAATCAGATAAAAGAAGCAGGAATGACAAATCATCATTCCTGCTTTTTTTTTACAAATTGCAAGCTTGATCCCTGACCATGAGGCCCAGGGGAGTTCTATGGATTATGTCAGACCATCCGGCCATTTTGAACAGGGGCAGGGAGTAATCGTTTTTTGCACACTGCAAGCCTTCGGTCATTGCTGATCGCCACCATTCTTCAGGAATGGGCATTGGGCGGCTTGTACCCCAGTCCGTGAACCCTAATGATCAGTTTTGACATACTGCTCAACTTATGCAGTTCCGGAAGAACCGGAATTCCGTTTACCAAATTTAGGAATTTAATAACCAAATGGCATGATAAAATAAATTTCAATTATAAAGCTTCATTTTATTTAACTTTGCCATCTCATTTTATCAAATGATGTTAAATGTTAAATTAATACCCGGGAAGAGTGACAAGACCTAAAACATGGATACCCGATAACAAGGCTGTTGAAAAGTTTGTCAGGACCATTTTCAGTCTCATGTTTCCCTTTGGAGAGAATATTGAAGAAACGGAGCCTCACGACAACGATGGTTCGGCAAGGGAACAATTGCTTATAGTACTCGATGATTTGACCGGCGACAGGGAAAAGGTCGAAGAAGTATTTTTTGCATCCCTTCCGGAATTAAAAAAAGTCCTTCTCAAGGATGCAGAGTTTATACTTGAGTCGGATCCGGCGGCAACAGAGCTGATTGAAGTTTTGGCTGTTTATCCGGGATTTTTTGCAATATTCTGCTATAGGATAGCCCACTCCCTTGCCGGTTCAGGCGTACCCCTTCTTCCAAGAATGATCACCGAATTTGCTCACCGGGAAACCGGAATTGACATTCATCCCGGAGCCAGGATAGGAAGCCCCTTTTCAATAGACCATGGAACAGGAATAGTTATAGGGGAGACAACCGAGATAGGAAAAAATGTGAAGCTTTACCAGGGAGTGACCCTCGGCGCATTAAGCGTCAACAAGGGAAAAGCATCAAGCAAGCGCCATCCCACTATCGGCGATAACGTGATCCTGTACGCGGGAAGCACGATACTTGGCGGTGAAACGGTTGTGGGAAGGAACAGTATAATAGGAGGCAATGTGTGGTTAACCGAAAGCGTGGCTCCATTTTCGGTAGTCTATCACAAAAGCCAGATAGTTGTAAAGAACAATAATGATTTCAGGGAGTCCGGCAGTTTTATAATTTAATTAAAGGTAAGGACATTCATGAAGGCAGATTCAGTACTCGATCTTATTGGAAACACGCCTGTTGTCAGGATAAACCGGCTTTTCGATCCATCGCTGAACGTATGGTTAAAGTTTGAAAGGGCAAATCCGGGAGGAAGCCTCAAAGACCGCGTTGCCTTGTCGATGATCGATGAAGCCGAAAAGAAAGGATTGCTAAAACCCGGGAGCGTCATTATTGAACCCACATCGGGAAATACTGGAATCGGACTCGCAATGGTGGCAGCCTGCAGGAATTACAGGGTCATACTGGTCATGCCTGAATCGATGTCGCTTGAAAGAAGATTGATAATGAAGGCATACGGGGCGGAGTTCGAACTCACCCCAAAGGAAATGGGGATGAAGGGAGCAATTGAAAGGGCAGAGCAGCTGAAATCTGAAATACCCGGAGCGTGGATCCCCATGCAGTTCGACAATAAAGCCAATCCGGAAATTCACATGAGAACCACAGCCCGCGAGATACTGACCGATTTCCCGGAACGGCTCGACTGTGTGTTTGCATGTGTGGGTACGGGAGGTCACCTTACAGGATGTGCCAGGATACTGAAACAAAGCTACCCCCTGCTGAAGGTGTTTGCCATTGAACCTGAACTGTCGCCGGTGCTAAGCGGAGGGACACCCGGTCCGCACCCGATACAGGGAATTGGTGCCGGCTTTATACCATCCATACTTGACACCGACCTGATTGATGAAGTTGTCAGGATAGGGAAGGAGGAAGCTTACTCATTTACCCGCAGGACTGCCAGGGAAGAAGGACTGCTCGTTGGAATATCGACGGGAGCGGCTCTGGCTGCAATCTATCAGAAAAAAGACAGCCTGCCTGATGGGTCCGTCATTCTTACATTCAATTACGACTCTGGTGAAAAGTATTTGACAACGGAAGAGTTGTTTTGAGAGCACAGGGCTTTTAAGTCTTGCTCCCTTCGGTCGCTGTCTTGCGGTCTTGCGGTCTTGCAGTCTTGCAGTCTTGCGGTCCCTGCTTAAAGTACGCTAAACGCTGAACCCTTAACGCTAAACCCTTAACGCTAGCCGCGTGCCGCGTACCGTTCTTCTCAAGCTTACAAGGACAAAAATCAAAGATTAATTGCATATACAAAAAACCTGTTTATCTTTGACCAACCGGTTAAACCAATTGGATAAACTAAAAGGTTAAAATATGACAGAAGTTGAAAAACAAACCGAAGACAGGATATTCGAATCAGCCACCGAGGTATTTATAGAGAAGGGCATGGACGGGGCAAGGATGCAGGATATTGCAAACCACGCGGGAATCAACAAGGCTTTGCTCCATTACTATTACCGTACCAAGGAGCAACTTTTCGAAGCGGTTTTTGATAAAATGGCAAAATTAATTTTTAGCAGGTTTGCCCCCGTGTTCGACGAAAACGCGTCACTTGAGGAAAAGATCAGGTTCTTTTTCAGGGAACATATTTCCTTCCTTCAGAAAAATCCCCGTCTCCCCGCGTTCATTATTAATGAAATAAACAGGAATCCGGCAAGAATCAGGAAACTTCTCCGGAAGATTAATATCAATGAATTTTGGAATACCGTTGAAAGGCAGCATCATGATGAGCTCATCAGGTACAATATCACCAGGGAGTCATTGCCCCAGGTCATGACATCGATAGCGGCAATAAGCGTATTTCCTTTCGCGGCGCGTGGTATAATGGAGGTGCTTCTCGAGAAATCAGGTCGGGGCTTCAATGATTACCTGGAAGACAGGAAGGAATTCGCGGCCGGTTTTGTCATAAGGGCTATTAAAGGCTGTGAAGCTGAAACAAAGGAACAAAGTAAAGGGACTAAAGAATAAAAGGTACATCATATGAACAGGATAATATTAGCATTCATCTTTCTAGCGATCACCCGGATAATGTCAGGCCAGAACGGAACAATGCTTACTTTAGGGGAATGCTACCTGAAGGCGGAAGCCGCGAGCGCGCTGGCCGGGGAAAAAGATTCGTACCGTCAGATCTGGGAATTCAGAGACAGGAATATATCGAGTGGCTGGCTTCCGACTCTCGATGTTTCCGGCAGCTTTGTCTACAATTCAGAAGTGATCGACATAGGCAATTCACTTGGTTCATTGCCGGTACCGGGTATTGCAGATGCTGTCAAACCTATGCCTCATGAGCAATACAGGCTCAATGTCGACATAAACCAGGTGATTTACGACGGGGGAGCCATAAAGGGAGCCCGCGCCATCGAAAAGGCTGATCTGCTTATAAATGAAAAGCAGTCGGAAACTGATTTGTACAAACTGAGGAGCCAGATCAACACCTGTTATTTCAATCTGTTGCTTCTCGAAAGACAGGATGAACTTCTGAACAACTATCTCGATCTGATTACAAAAAGGATAGCATCCATGTATTCGGGAGTGGAAAACGGTGTGATCCCGCGTTCCGATATCGATGTGATGACCACCGAAAAAATAAAACTTGAGCAGCAGTTGAGGGAAAGCAGGATACGCGGGGAGTCGTTTCTGAGGATACTGTCGGCGCTTACTGCAACTGATACGGATCCTGCCCCGGAACTGGTGATGCCCGTTTTCAATACCGATTCAACTGACGTGATTAGCAGGCCCGAGCTGGAGATCTTCGATCTGAGAAAGGATCAGCTTAATGCATACCTGCAGGTAATAAACAGCCGCAGGTTGCCTAAAGCCTTTGGATTTGCCACACTTGGCTATGGAAATCCTCCCGGGAACAACTTTTTAAAGGACGAGTTCGCTCCTTATTATATATTAGGTGCCGGATTAAAGTGGAATATCTTCGACTGGAACAAGGCAAAGACCGAAAAACAGATAGTAGGACTCCAGCATGTGATAATAGAAAACCGGCAGAACGATCTGAACGACAACCTGAACAGGATGCTCGAGGCAAAGAGAGCCGAGATAGAAAGCCTGAAGGCTCTCCTCGAAACCGACCTTGAACTGATCAGTCTCCGCGAGAGGATAACCTCCTCCGCCGAATCGCAGTATGAAAACGGAACTATCACGGCAACCGATCTGCTGAACGAGATCAACCTGGAAAAACAGGCCCTTATAAACCTTGAGATACACAGGATAAACCTGGCAATGGCGCAGGCCGACTACTATAATATAAGCGGAAAAGAAATAGAATGACCACTATACGACATACCCCCGGGGGAAGGAGTCCGCAACGGGAAAGCTTCATTTCCCCCTATATGGGGGAAAGATAAAAGGGGATCAAATATAAATATTAAACTATCTAATAATATAATCATGAAGTATTTAATGCCGATCATCATCACCGCTGCTCTTTTTGCGGGCTGCAGGGACAAATCAGGCGAAGCTGATGCCTACGGTACTTTTGAAGCCACTGAGGTAACGGTTTCTTCCGAAACCGGCGGACGCATCCTGACATTCCCGGTAACAGAAGGCATGGAGATAGAGAAAGGAGCCGGAATAGCCCTTACGGACACAACTATCTTCAGGCTTCAGCTTAATGAGATCAACGCCGGAATGAATGGCATCAGGACTAAGATCAGTTCAATAAATGCAAAGAATGATATCCTCAGGCAGCAGATGCAGAACCTGAATGTAAATATCGTGAGGATAGAAAACATGATGAAGGATGATGCCGCCACCAGGAAACAGTATGATGATCTGACCGGACAGATGGCTGTGATCGAAAAGCAGATAGCTGCAAACAACACCGAAAAGGCATCGGTTGCGGCGGAGTTGTCGGTGTTTGAATCAAAAAAGGCAATCCTGACCGAACAACTCTCGAGAGCTTATGTGAGAAGTCCGCTCAAAGGTACAGTTATTGAAAAGTATGCCGAGGCCGGAGAGATAACAACAGCGGGCAGGCCGTTGGTAAAGATTGCTGATCTCTCGGTGATGAAGCTGAAAGTGTATGTCAGCGGGGCTCAGCTTGGCGATCTGAAGGTTGGCAGCGAATGCATGGTCAGAGTCGATGACGGCGACAAGGATTACAAGACATTCCCGGGCCGGATAAGCCATATTTCGGAAAAAGCCGAATTCACTCCCAAAATCATCCAGACCAGGGAGGAAAGGGTGATACTTGTATATGCGGTCACCATCGAGGTGGTAAACGACGGTACAATGAAGTCGGGAATGCCCGGGGAAGCTATTTTCTGAGATCATGTCAAAAGCAATTGAATCATCGGGTATTTGCAAGACATTCGGGGACAGGCAGGCTCTGAAGAACATCACCTTTGACGTCAACGAAGGAGAGATATTCGGATTCATTGGTCCCGACGGAGCCGGTAAAACAACTCTTTTCCGGATCATTAGCACACTTATGCTTCCCGACAGGGGTTCAATGACCATCCTCGGACTCGACAGCACAAAGGGATACAGAAAGTTAAGGGAAAACATCGGGTATATGCCGGGGCGCTTTAGTCTTTATCTTGATCTGACCGTTGAGGAAAACCTGAACTTTTATGCATCGGTATTCGGAACCACGGTGGAAGAGAACTATGAGCTTATCAGGGATATCTACTCTCATATCGAGCCTTTCAGGAAAAGACTGGCCGGCAGGCTGTCGGGCGGGATGAAGCAAAAGCTTGCCCTGTCGTGTGCCCTGATCCACAAACCACGATTGCTTGTACTCGACGAACCCACGACAGGAGTCGACACAGTGTCGCGCACTGAATTCTGGGAAATGCTGCGGAAGCTGAAACAGAACGGTATAACCATCGTGGTGTCGACTCCATACGTGGACGAGGCAATGAACTGCGACAGGGTTGCACTGATACAGGAAGGTCAGCTTATGTTGGTGGACAGACCTCAGAATATCAGAGACGGATTCTCACGCGGGCTTTTCAGCGCCAGGGCCGGCGACAAATACCGGTTGCTGCTTGCCCTGAGAAACTACCCCGCTACGCTTAGCGTCTATCCCTTCGGTGATTCCATACATGTGACTTTTTCTGAAGAAACACCCGGAAGGGAATTATCCGAACACCTTTTGAGGGCCGGCATTGCCGATGCCGTGATAAGCGAAACAAAAGCAGGTATCGAAGACCGCTTCCTGGAACTTATGGAAAAGAATGAAAAAAGGAATCAATGAATCGAAAAACAGTAATAAAGGTAAGGGAGCTGGTGAAGAAGTTCGGAAGTTTCGTGGCAAACGACAAGCTCAGCTTTGATGTGTATGAAGGTGAGATATTCGGTTTTCTCGGCGCCAACGGAGCGGGAAAGACAACAGCCATCAGGATACTGACCGGGCTCCTGGAACCGACTTCGGGAGAAGTGATGGTCGCCGGCTTCGACGCCTGCAGGCAGCCTGAGGAAATTAAAAAGAACATAGGTTACATGTGCCAGAAATTCTCCCTTTATGAGGATCTTACCATCAGGGAGAACATAATGCTTTACGGCGGCATTTACGGGCTCGACAGAAAGACGATAAAGGAACGGACGGAACGGCTTCTCGACAAACTCAGATTCAGGGAATACGGCGACCGCCTGATATCTGCCCTGCCTCTCGGATTAAAGCAGAAACTTGCGTTTTCCGTGGCAGTGTTCCATGAACCAAGAATAGTCTTTCTGGATGAACCGACAGGAGGAGTCGATCCGCTGACACGCCGGCAGTTCTGGGAAATGATCTATGAAACTGCCTCAGCCGGAATAACGGTCTTTGTGACAACCCACTACATGGATGAGGCTGAATACTGCGACCGGATATCGATCATGAGCGATGGAAGAATAGTGGCGCTTGATACACCTTCGGAACTTAAAAGGAAATATGATGCAGGCTCGGTTGAGGATGTTTTCGTGAAGATCGCCCGGCCGGGTATGAAGTATTTCCAGGAAACTGCTGATATAAATGGATTGGGATGAAGAGATTTTTAGGATTTGTCAGAAAGGAATTCATTCACATCTTCAGGGATGTCAGAACCCTTGTTATAATATTCGGGATTCCCGCTATAATGATAATCCTATTCGGATATGTGGTCAGCACCGACCTGAAAGACGCCAGCCTGGCTTTTCTTGACCTCTCAAAGGATGACGTTACAAGCGAACTTATTGAAAGGACATGCTCATCGGATTTTTTCAGGAAAACAGCTGACTTGTCAGGCTATCACGAAGTTGACAGGGTTCTCAAAAGCGGAAAGGCAAAGGTGGTCATTGTGTTCGGCGAGAATTTCGGAAGGAATCTGGAATCGGGCAAAAACGCCAGCCTAAGCATTATTGCCGATGGCTCCGAACCCAATACTGCAGCCCTGGTCTCCGCTTATGCCAATGCCATAATCTCCGGATTCAGCCAGCTGTCGATGCCGGCAGGGCAGGCATCCATCCCGGTGATCGTGCCGGAGGTAAGAATGTTCTATAATCCGTCGCTGAAAAGCCAGTTCATGTTCGTCCCCGGGGTGATAACCATGGTATTGACGCTTATCTGTGCCTTGATGACTTCCATTACCCTGACAAGGGAAAAAGAGTTCGGGACTATGGAAGTTCTGCTGGTTTCTCCGTTGAAACCTGTTCAGATAATACTGGGGAAAGTCACTCCCTATTTCTTCCTGTCGATTGTGAATGTTGTAACAATACTTGTACTGTCGAGACTGGTATTCGGCTTGCCTGTAAAGGGCAGCCTTGTCCTGCTGCTCGCGGAGAGCATGCTATATATCTTCCTTTCACTTTCGATAGGAATTCTGATTTCGGCCGTGGCAAAGACGATGCAGCAGGCGGTTTTTATTTCCCTGGTGGGAATGATGCTTCCTACAGTTCTCCTTTCTGGATTTATATTTCCCATTGAGAACATGCCGAAGATATACGACTGGGTATATTCGGTTCTTCCGCCTAGGTATTTCATTGTTATAATCAAGAATATTATGATCAAGGGTACCGGCTTTGCACATGTCTGGAAGGAAACCCTTATCCTGATCCTGATGACGGTAATCATGATGGGACTTGCAGTAAGGAAGTTCAGTATAAGGTTGCAGTAAGTAACAGGATGAAAAATAAGCACAAGTCAAAAGACGAAACAGGCACATGATAAACGATAAAAGATAAAACCGGGAAATGCGGACCATTATATTCCTGATAAAAAAAGAATTCCTTCAGATCTTCCGTGACAAGTTCATCGGCAAGGCCATCTTCGGCATTCCGATAGTCCAGATGCTTATCCTGGTGCCTGCCATCACCTTTGAGATAAAATCGGCCAGGCTGTGTATCATCGACAATGACATGACAGCGGAATCGCGCGGACTGATAAGCAAGCTCGAAGGATCGCCGTTTTTCAGCATTGTTCAGGCCACATCATCCGGGAAGGAAGCGAACGATCTTCTTTATGGAAACAAAACTGATCTTGTTCTTCATATTCCTCAGGAATTCGGAAGGGATCTTGGTCTTGGGAAATCCGCGAAAGTCATGGCATCAGTAAACGCCATAAATGCCATGACGGCCCAGTTATCGTGGGCCTATCTGTCGGGAGTAATACGCGATTACAATATCGACATAATCGTTTCGGCCAATCCCGCGGCGGCGGCCATGATGACATCGCCTTCAATTACATACAGGTACTGGTACAATGAGATGCTCAATTACAAGCATTATATGCTTCCCGGGATACTGGTGATCCTGGTGATGGCGATAGGATTTATTCTGGCCGGCCTTAACATGGTAAGGGAAAAGGAAATCGGCACCATAGAGCAGATCAACGTGACACCCGTTAAGAAATACCAGTTTGTGACGGCAAAGATGGTACCTTTCCTGGTGATCGGGCTTATTGATCTTGCCATTGGTCTTGGTATCGGGAAACTGTTGTTCGACATCCCCTTCGAGGGCAGTTTGTTTTTGCTTTTCCTGTGCTCAGCCTTCTTCCTGGTGGCAGCCCTGGGGATGGCGCTTTTTTTATCAACAATGTCGGGGACACAGCAGCAGTTCATGTTTATGGCTTTCTTCTTCGTGATAATCTTCATACTGATGAGCGGGATATTCACCCCGCTCGAAAGCATGCCTGTGTGGGCTCAGAAGATTGATCTGCTTAACCCTGTCGCCTATCTCATGAGGATATACCGGATGATAATGTTGAAGGGATCGGCTTATGCAGATATTGAAAGGGATATCTTCGCGCTTGTTGCAATAGCTGTGGTTTTTACCGCACTGGCTATCAACAGGTACCGGAAAACAGCCTGAACATGGCTTCCCCCGGCCGCTTTCACGTGTTTAAAACCCTCTATTCGCTGTAGAGAGCAAAGGTCTGCATTACATTCTGCAGGTAGGTTTTTGAAAGAGGGATATCCATTACATCGGGATGATCGAGCTCCAGCCTTAGGTTGTCTTTATCTCTTCGTATTACCTTTACCTTTTCAAAATTGACCATGTGGGAACGATGGCAGCGCACTATCCCGGTTCCGGCGAATGTTTCCTCCATCCTCTTCATGGTCGCCCTCAGAAGATATTTCGACACCTTTCCCTTGTTGAGATAGCAAATCGTTATATAGTTTTCAGTTGCTTCAAGGTAAAGAAGGCTCTCCTTCTTGACAGAAAGCTTGAGAACAGATTTATCATCGTAAAAGGGAATCATATCCGGGGTGGGATCCGGCTGCTGTCCCTCGGCAAGTATCCTGATCTGCTCCTTCTTATCATGCCAGGAAAAGTACAGCCAGGCAAGCGAATACGGAAGAAGAAGAACCAGAGCGGTGTTTCGGGCCGACATCTTTACAAGGAAAATAAAGTCCCTTTCATCATTCAGGACGAATTTCTCAAACAGAGAATAGAAGAGAGCCATTGCAAGCACCTCGGCTGCTATCCAGATAAGAAACTGACCGAGGTTGATGATCTTCTTCTTACACACCTTGTACATGATTATCCTGCTGATGACAACCACCAGAACACCTGTTAGAATTACCAGGCTTGAATAGGTAAAGAACTGGAACCGGGTAAGGCTGAACCACCTGTCAGCGCCGAAGGGTGAGTAAATGTTGATGAACACAAGCGCGAAAAGCGCCGTGAAAAGAATGAGGTTAACAATATTCTTCTTCTCAATAAGGTAAGGCGCTATCGGTTTCTGGAAATCCGGCATGTGATCATTCTTGTTCAGCAAAAATAGGCTTTTTATTTTTTATGGCGAATTTCAATCCCGAAGCTCCGGAAACCATACAGGATTTCGTCACTCATTCGATGATTTCGTCCCATTCTTTTGATTTTCGTCACACACCGGGACAGGCTGGCACATAATTTTGCCGGCCTCATTTGCTATGAATTTCTTTGATGCGCAAAACGATAAAATTAACAGACCATGGGATTCACAGCAATTCATACAGGCCTTGTTTCATCATTCGATCCGAATGCCGGCGAAATATCCCTGAATGCTTCGGGAATAAGGATTGTAAACACCGGTTTTGTATCGGATAGCCTTCCGGCTTACCATTTCAGCGGGGAGGATCAGTCGATAAAAGAGAATATTGAGTTCTCCTACCCGGTTTTTGTTCCGGCTTCAGAAAGCAACAAGCTTATTCTTCTGCTTCACGGACTGAATGAAAGATCGTGGGATAAATATCTTGCATGGGCTTATTACCTGGCTTCCGAAACCGGCAGTTATGTCCTTCTGTTTCCCATATCATTTCATATAAGCAGGGCACCTGTTTCGTGGAAGGATCCGCGAACAATGATAAGGCTGATCAGGGAAAGGATTCCGGTGATGGGCGAAATAAGGAATTCATCTTTCGCCAATCATGCCCTGAGCAGACGGCTTGCCGAGGATCCGCGGAGATTTGTAATGTCGGGTTATCAGACTGTTGACGATATCATCAGGCTGGTAAGTCAGATCAGGGAGGGCAGTCATCCGGTGGTGCCGGCCACAGGCAGAATAAATATCTTTTCCTATTCCATAGGGGCTTTCCTTTCGGAGATATTGCTCATGTCCGACAGCCGGGGTTACTTCGACGGAACCAGGTTGTTCATGTTTTGCGGGGGATCGGTTTTCGGAAGGATGAATGCTGAATCGAAGCATATCATGGATAAACAGGCTTTCGAAAATATCTCTCACTATTTCAGGAATGACTTCGAGGAAGAAGTGGAAAAAAAGGATTCACTAATGGGACGTCTGGTTTCAGGGCCGCTGGGAATGGCCTTCCGGTCGATGCTCGACCCGTTTCGTTTCAGGCAGCAGAGGGAAAAACTACTGGCGGCTATCCGCGACAGAATATTCGCGATACCCCTGGTCGGCGATAAGGTGGTACCTCCGGAAGGAGTGATTGAAACTCTTGGGGCCGGGTCGCATGTTGATGTTATGGATTTTGCTTACAAATATTCCCACGAGAAACCCTTCCCGGCAGATAACAATAAGATTGCAGACAAGGTTGATGCCGCTTTTGAAAAGGTCTTCATTCCGGCCTGTCGCTTTCTGGAATCAAACCATGAATAGGACTGCCGGGGGGCACAGGGCGCAGGGGGCAGTGACAGGTCTTGCAGGTCGTGCAAGTCGTGCAGGTCTTGCAGGTCTCTTACAATGAGGTTTTAGCGAAGGTCGTGTTGGAAGGATCCCCTCCGCCGGAGATCCTTTTAATGCAGACACGCACTTAAAAACAATTAATAATTGGCAATTGACAATTAACTCTAATGCTCTGAAAAACTGGACTTTCAACTTTCAACTTTCAACTTTTAACTTTCAACTGAACTACGAGCCTCTTGCCGTTTTAACTTTTCAACCCTCATGCTGCAACATTATTCCCCATAAACAATAATCCCTCACATTTTTTTGTTATCTTAATAGATTATTAAACAAAGATAAAATTGGAGAAGCCGCTCAGGTATATCAGAGTCAATGACCGCACGGTAGTGGGGACAAGGAAGGATATGTCCGATGATGAGGTGAGGAAGAAGTTTAATGATAACCTCAGGCTTTCTCCATATTACAATCCGAAAAAATTCTTCGTGATCTCGGAAAGCCGGTGGGTCTGAAGCCCGGTTTGTTTTTCCTGATATCCTGTATTATTCATTAATAAGGCATTATTTGAAACCAAAGGCTTGTTTTGTAACAAAACAGACAGCTGTTTGATTTTTATCTATATTTGAAATCCATGTATATTCCATGGAAATTAAAAATATTGCGTCCAATGACTATAATAATAATCGTAATTGTAGCAATTTGCGGAGTATTTTTACTCGTCGTGTATAACCGGCTTGTAAGACTGGTAAACTATGTCAGGGAGGCCTGGAGCGGCATCGATGTCCAGCTTAAGAAACGTCATGATCTGATTCCCCTTCTGGTGACGACTGTAAAGTCATATGCATCTCACGAGCGGAACCTTCTTGAAGCCATCACCAAACTCAGGACCAGGGGGATGTCAGCTACCTCGCTCAGGGAAACCGAGAGCGCTGAAATAGAGCTGTCGAAGGCGTTGGATAAGCTCTTTGTGGTAGTGGAGAATTATCCCGATCTCAAGGCCAGCCAGAATTTCCTGGAACTGCAGAGCGATATATCAAAGGTGGAAAATGACCTCCAAAAGGCTCGCCGTTACTACAATGGAACGGTACGTAACTACAACATAATGATAGAGCAGTTCCCGTCGAGCCTGGTGGCAAAACTGACAGGCCACCGGCAAAAGGAATTCTTTGATATAGGAAATGAATCGGAGAGGGCGGTGCCGGACATCAACATGTAATACACTGAAAGATGAAGAAATTAATAATATCCCTGGTTCTGGTTTTTATCGGACTTTCGGCAAATTCGCAGGAAAGGATTCTTTCCTATGACATTATCGCGGCTATTGAAAAGGATGGCACTCTGCTGGTCCAGGAACAGATCAGGGTTGCTGCCGAAGGAAATGCAATAAAAAGAGGCATCTACAGGACTTTCCCTACCAAATACAAAGACAGACTGGGCAATCGCTACAAGGTCGGCTTTGAGGTGACGGAGGTTCTGAAAAACGGAGTTCCCGAGCCCTGGTTCACCAGGAAAGAATCGAACGGAGTTATTGTTTATATAGGTGACGAAAATGTTATACTTGAACCGGGAGTATACAATTACAGCCTTTCTTTCAGGACAAATCGCCAGCTGGGCTTTTTCGACGGCTATGACGAGCTTTACTACAATGCCATTGGCGGCGATTGGGCTTTCCCGATAGAAACAGCTACCGTTACTCTTATACTCCCTGAAGGAGCGAAAGTTTTAAGTAAGGCTGCCTTTTCAGGCTATGCCGGATCATCGGGCTGCGACTGCCTGCTCACTGCAGAAAGGAATATGGTAAGCCTTGCCATGACCAGAACGCTACAGCCCGGGGAACAGCTTACCATCGCGGTCGGATGGCCGGTGGGACATGTGATCAGGCCTACGGTTATCACAAAGATTGCCTGGTTTCTGAAAGACAACCTTCATATCCTTATTGCCCTGGCCGGAGTCGCCGGAGTCATATTGCTCTACTTCAGGCGATGGAAGTCGGTTGGAAAAGACCCTGCCAAAGGAACCATTATACCCCTGTTTGATCCGCCCGAAGGATTTAGTCCGGCAGATACCGGCTACCTGGTC
>Ga0255346_1001745_pt1 | contig 29226 bp, 17 predicted proteins | sample wastewater_treat_FD_194410 | JGI IMG/M metagenome (GOLD analysis project Ga0255346, IMG submission 194410) | Wastewater microbial communities from Lulu Island WWTP, Vancouver, Canada - plant22 | ecosystem: Engineered > WWTP > Wastewater > Unclassified | place: Canada: Vancouver, British Columbia...
GTTTTTTCCGACGGGCTGGTGTGGCCCACCATTCGCAATCAAGAAGTTTGGGAGGATGGATTGGATGCTTTCGCCATTACCGATCATATCGAATATCAACCCCACAAGGCAGATGTAAATACCGATCATAATCGTGCACATGAGTTGCTGAAAAATGTGGCGCCAAAAAATAATCTCATCCTGGTTAAAGGATCAGAGATTACCCGCAATACACCTCCGGGGCACTTTAATGCTATTTTTATCAAAGATTCGTCTCCGTTTATCGAAGACAGAAAAAAAGAGTTCGATAGAGACGCTCTGATGAAAGCAGCCGAACAAAATGCTTTTATCTTTTGGAACCATCCCGGATGGCAACCCAATATTGAGGGATCTTATGAATGGCTTCCATTGATAGACGATCTTTATAAAAAGAATGCCTTGCACGGCATTGAGGTAATTAACGGATTCGGAGTTCATCTGAAAGCTCTTGACTGGTGTGTGGATAAAGACCTGACCGTGATGGGATCTTCCGATATTCACAATCTGATCGATCATGATTACGATCGCAATAAAGAATATGTGCACAGAACTATGACGCTGGTGATGGCAAAAGACCGAACTCCCGAATCTATCCGCGAAGCTCTTGATGAAGGTCGAACCGTTGCTTGGGCAAGCAAAATTTTGGCCGGAAAGGAAGAGCATGTGCGGAATCTTTTCGATGCTTGCGTTCAATTAATGCCTTCTCATTTTACGGAGAAAAAAGACAACGGAGACACAATAAATTATTATGAAATCCGGAATAACAGTGATCTTTATTTCGAGCTGGTTTTATCGGAAGGCAATGCAACGAAACAAATCATATTGTATCCGCGTTCTTTTCAGATAATTTCTGCTGCCGGAGGACAATCATCTCTTTCTTACGACGTCGTCTCTACATATATTCGCAGTAATAAACATTTGAATGTTAGTTTCCCGTTGAAATAAGTTTTCTTATTTGACTATGGTTATTTAAAAAAAGTGGATCGTCGGATTCACTTTTTTGCTTATCGCCTTCCATTGCCTTGTGGATGTTTGCCGATTATCAGAATAAAAAAATGTCGAAGTTCATTATTTCTGAACTCGTTTGGTTTAGAACAAGTCTCCGGGGTTTAAATTCTTGCGATGGCAATGCGACTCATAATCCGGATAACGACAAGCTTTCAGATTGTCTGTGAAGCTTATCTTACTTCGAGTGACTTATATTTTGCTAATTTCTGCAAAATGAGCGATGGATGACGAATGTGTGCCTACTCCATATCTTCTACTTCTCGAATGGCTTGCTTTTTCTTTTTGCGAAGAAGTTTGTAATATACGATGCGGAGGATTACCACAATGAGCACGACCATTAAAATTGCCACGAAAATTGGAGCAATGATGGCCAACGTGGAAAGAATGATAGCAGATACTCCTTCGGTTGTAGAAAAGACCCAATTTCCGGTGCCTGCAGTAATCTTACTCGACATCAGTCTCGAGATTGCACTTCCACTCTGGATGGTAGCAGCAGCACCTCCCCCAATGATAAATCCCATAACCCATTTCATCCACTCACTGTCGGACGGAAAAACCGATGTCATCAAAAGTGTCCCTGCGGCTATCGACAAAGGCATTTCGATGCTATCCATCACGTTGTCGATAAAAGGAATGTAATAAGTCAGTACTTCACCTATTACAGCTACCCCGAAGCAAAGTAGTGCGGGGGTAGATCCCATCCATATAAATGCATCGTCGAGAACGAGAAATCCGAAATGAGAGGCCAGTCCCACAACCAATAAGGGGACAAATACCCTGAAGCCTGTGGAAGCACTTAATCCGATTCCGAGAGCAATTGCACTGATGGTTTCGATATTGACTTCGGAAGCTATTTTCAGAAGAGATGCTGCTATAATCATATTGTTTATGAGAAAAATTATCGTGGTTTCACTCCGCAAGCATCTCCTGCCGGTTCATCTTGGCTATGAACCCAAAGGTCCTCGAAAAGTTCGGGATGTCGTCGAAATTTTGCCAGAATGTAAGAGCAAGTGGGAATGATTTTATAGCTATTTTCGCGTGCGTATGACACAAGTTTGTCGAAAAGTTTACCGGCAATACCTTGTCCCTCGTATTCTTTTCTCACGCCTGTGTGGTAAGCATTGATCACGTCGCCGTTGATTGCGAAATCGAGTTCTGCAATTTGATTGCCGCTTTCCTCTATGAAAAAAGACCCTTGCTGACGATTGTCTATTTTGAATTGGATTTCCATATTTTCTTGTTAAAAGCGTTTTTAGCGAATACTCTTTGTTTTTTTATGATCCAAAAGTAAGAAAAAGTTTCGGAATGTTACGAAGATTTTGTACAGGTTTTGTATTTTTACTTCTTTATAAAGACATTGTCATGAAACGAATCAATCTGTTTTTTCTTTTTTCTTTTTTATTGACTACCTGTTCGACGGCTTTTGGAGCTAAAACCGACACTGTATTTACTCACAGCAATGCCATGAACAAAAGTATCAAGGCAGTGGTTATCGTGCCCGATACATACTCACAAACAGATCATCCATATCCGGTTTTGTATTTGCTACACGGCTACAGTGGCAGCTATGCCGATTGGGGACGTTCGCCCGATGCCGGGCTGATAGCCGATACTCATCAGATGATGGTGGTGTGCCCTGATGGTGGTTTTGGAAGCTGGTATTTTGATAGCCCCGTCGATTCGACATTTCGATACGAAACCTATATTTCGAAGGAATTGGTTGAGTGGATCGATAAAAATTATCGAACACATCCTACCCGCGAAGGAAGAGCAATCACAGGACTGAGTATGGGAGGACATGGCGCACTTTATTTGGCATTCAGACATCAGGATGTGTTCGGTGCTTGTGGAAGTATGAGCGGAGGGGTAGATATACGGCCGTTTCCTCAAAATTGGGATATCGCTAAGCGACTGGGCGAGCAACGCGAATTTCCCCGAAGGTGGGAAGAAAATTCCGTAATCAATCAGCTTCATCTGCTTACGCCCAATTCACTCAAAATTATTATTGATTGCGGTACAGAAGATTTCTTTTACGAAGTGAATAAAAAATTGCATGAAAAATTGATCTATCAAAATATTCCACATGATTTTATTTCACGTCCGGGTCAGCACGACTGGAATTATTGGAGAAATGCGATAAAATTTCAGGCCTTATTCTTCGATGAATATTTTAATTCAACCATCCGACAAAAATGAATAAGCTTTTTCTCTTGCAAGTTTTTTTGATTGTCGGGGTCAGTATTTTCGCTCAATCGTCCGATTTACCTTTCAGATTTGCATTGGTCACCGACACTCATATCGGAAGTTCGACGAGCGAGGAAGACCTTTCGCGAACGATTAACGATATCAATACGCAGTCGGACATTGCATTTGTGATAGTCTCGGGTGATGTTACCGAATTTGGAACCGATGAAGAATTGATGACTGCCAAAAAGCTCCTTTCGGCATTGAGAAAGCCATATTATGTAATTCCCGGCAACCACGATTCCAATTGGTCGGAAAGCGGAACGAACAGCTTTAAACAGATTTTCGGTAGCGAAACCTTCGGATTTGAATATGGAGGATACCAGTTTCTCGGTTTAGCTTCCGGACCAAATATGCGTATGGGGCCGGGTCAGATTCCGCGTGAAAATATCGCATGGTTGCACGATCGACTTCGTGAAACCAATGTAGAAACACCCATCGTTTATATAAACCACTATCCAATGGATCATTCGTTGAATAATTGGTTTGAGGTGTTGGATGCTTTACGCCCTTACAATGTTAAACTACTGCTTTGCGGACATGGTCACGCAAACAGACCTTTGAATTTTGAAGGGGCGAATGCTGCAATGTGTCGCTCCAATTTGAGGGCAAATAATGCTTATGGCGGATACAATATTATTACAGTCTCTTCTGATTCGATTATTCTTCAAGAACGTCTTGTTTCGGGAGAAACTTTGTTGCCTTGGGTACGTTACTCGACTACAGAGCGGCCAAAGTGGATTGTAGATCCTCCTCGACCCGATTATTCGTTAAATGAGGAAAATCCTTTTGTGGAAAAAGTATGGAGTATAGAGGAAAAAAGCGATATCGGGGGAGGCATGACTGTAGAAGACAATCTGATTATTTATACCAATACGGGTGGAGAAATAAAGGCTGCGAATACTTCAAACGGGAGAAACGTGTGGTCGTACCAAACCAAGGGAAAAATTTATTCTACTCCCACTGTATATAAAGGTGTAGTATGGTGTGCTTCTACAGATTCGTGCATTTATGGTTTGAATGTCCGAAGCGGAAAATTGCTGCATAAATTAAAAACGGATAAAGCAATTGTTTCTTCCCCGGTATGTGTCGAAAACAAGGTGATTGTGGCAGGAGGTGATGGCCATTGTCGAGCATGGCGTGTTGACAATGGACATTTGGCATGGGATTTTGATAGTGTTCGAAATTTCGTAGTTACTCGCCCACTTGTCAATGACGGAAAGGTATTCTTTGGAAGTTGGGGCAACGAATTCTACGCTCTTGATTCACGCAATGGGCGGCTTAAATGGAAGTGGAGTAGCGGTCAGGCCAATAGAATGTTTTCGCCCGCACAGGTGTGGCCGATAGAATCGCATGGAAGAATTTATCTGGTTTCACCCGACCGTTATATGACCGTTCTTGATAAAAAAACGGGGAAGGTCATTTGGAGATATTCTGACCCTGTAAACCGTGTTCGGGAATCGATCGGTATTTCCGAAAACGGAAATACCGTTTATGCCAAAACAATGGAAGGCAGAATCATCGCTTTGGACGCAACCGTCCCTTTCAGAAATGTTAATTGGATTTCCTCCGGAGAGAATATGGGTTATGAATTAGCTCCAACGGCGGTGGTCGAAAAAAAAGGAGTGATCCTCGCTCCCACCGATAAAGGGTTGATTTATGCATATCGAGCAGACAATGGCTCTTATCTTTGGAAATATCGTATTTCCGATGCTTTAATCAATATGATATTGCCGGCCGACAACAATGAAATTTATGTCTCCGCAATGGATGGAAAACTACTGAAACTAAAGTTAAATTACCCGTAAAAATTTTTTTTCGCAGATTGTTCTAATTCTAAAAGACCCGTGTTTTGCCTCCATATGTTTCGTTCGACAGAAAAACACAAAATATGACAACTTAAATCTGAAAATATGTCAGTTGGTAAGAATATAAAATGATATTGAATAAAAAAGGATCTATTCCGATAAGTTTGGCACAAAATTCGCAATACAGGAAATGTCGATTTAAAAATTAATTCATTCAATAATAGTATAAACTTTAATTTTTTTGAAGCGTATGAATATTAGACCATTGGCAGATAGAGTGTTGGTTAAACCGGCTGCCGCAGAAGAAAAAACAGTAAGTGGAATCATTATTCCGGATTCAGCAAAAGAAAAACCTTTGAAAGGTGACGTAATTGCCGTTGGAAACGGTACAAAAGACGAAGAAATGGTAGTGAAAGAAGGTGACAAGGTTTTGTACGGAAAGTACGCAGGCACCGAAATCGAGATCGATGGCGAAAAATATCTCATCATGCGTCAATCTGACATTTTAGCAATCTTCGCTTGATATTTTCGAATAATGAATATGGAAAATTCGAAAATATAAATCAACTAGTTTAACAATCAACAAACAAAAAATAATATGGCAAAAGAAATTAAATTCGAAATGGATGCGCGCGATCTTCTCAAAAAAGGTGTTGACGCGCTGGCCGATGCAGTGAAAGTAACATTAGGCCCAAAGGGAAGGAACGTGATTCTCGACAAAAAATACGGTGCGCCCCAAATCACTAAGGACGGAGTAACAGTTGCAAAAGAAATAGAGCTGGATGATCCGTTCAGCAATATGGGGGCACAATTGGTTAAAGAAGTTGCTTCGAAAACAAACGATGATGCCGGAGACGGTACAACTACCGCTACCGTATTGGCACAATCTATTATAGGTGTTGGATTGAAAAACGTAACTGCCGGCGCCAACCCGATGGATTTGAAACGCGGAATCGACAAAGCTGTTTCAAAAGTAGTAGAAAGTATCAAAAAACAGGCTGTTGAAATCGGAGACGATCTGAAAAAAATTGAAAATGTAGCAAAAATCTCTGCAAATGGCGATGAAACTATCGGTAAACTTATTGCCGAAGCCATGCAGAAAGTCGGCAAAGAAGGCGTCATTACCGTTGAAGAATCAAAAGGAACCGAAACTTATGTAGATGTAGTTGAAGGTATGCAGTTCGATCGCGGATACATCTCGCCCTATTTCGTAACCAATACCGAAAGTATGGAAGTAGAGTTTGAAAATCCTCTTATCTTAATTCACGACAAAAAAATATCGGCGATCAAAGATCTGCTCCCTATTCTCGAAAAAGAAGTTCAGACCGGACGTCCGTTCCTTATCATTGCCGAAGATATCGATTCCGAGGCTCTTACTACTTTGGTCGTTAACCGCTTGCGCGGATCGTTGAAAGTAGCTGCCGTAAAAGCTCCGGGATTCGGCGACCGTCGAAAAGAAATGCTCGAGGATATTGCCATCTTGACAGGCGGTACGGTTATTTCGGACGAAAAGGGATTGATGCTCGAAAATGCAACGATCGACATGTTGGGTAGCGCCGAAAAAATTACGATCGACAAGGATACTACAACCATCGTAAACGGTGAAGGAGACAAAGCAGCCATCGAAAACCGTATCGGACAAATTCGTGCACAAATCGATAAAACTACTTCGGACTACGATCGCGAAAAATTGCAGGAACGTCTTGCCAAATTGGCCGGTGGTGTTGCCGTGCTTTATGTAGGTGCTCCTTCGGAAGTTGAAATGAAGGAAAAGAAAGATCGTGTAGAAGACGCACTTTCTGCAACCCGCGCAGCTGTGGAAGAAGGAACAGTTCCCGGAGGTGGCGTGGCTTATATTCGTGCCATCGAAGAACTCGAGGGATTGAAAGGCGAGAATGATGACGAAACTACCGGCATCGAAATTGTGAAACGTGCAATTGAAGAACCTCTTCGTCAAATTGTCATCAATAGCGGTAAAGAAGGTGCCGTGGTTGTCCAGAAAGTTCGCGAAGGGAAGGACGATTTTGGCTACAATGCTCGCACCGATAAATATGAAAACTTATATCAAACAGGTGTCATCGATCCGGCGAAGGTAGCTCGTGTTGCTTTGGAAAATGCAGCTTCCATTGCAGGAATGTTCCTCACGACAGAATGTGTGATTACCGACAAGAAAGAAGAAAATCCCGCTCCACAAATGCCAATGGGTGGAGGCGGAATGGGAGGAATGATGTAATTGCATAACCTCTGATAAAACAGACGAAAGCGTAGGACAAAGAGATCCATCTCGAATGTTCTGCGCTTTTTTTTGTTTACGGGAACAATATAGGTTTGCGGCTTGTTTAATAACTTATTTTGGAGGCATTAAATGCTTTTAATTAACATTCAAATAACGAACTATTTTTTTGCATAAGTGCTGATAAAACGTAACAATTTCGTAACGCTTTTCACAATTTTTTATTGTACTTTTGTAGCGCTTAATTTAAAATTTCTAATTAATAATTGGCTATTATGATTAAAAAGATCAGATTTTTTGCAGCAACGCTTGTTTTGACGATCGTTGCGGCACTGCAGGTACATGCACAGGTGACCACTTCGAGCATGAGTGGACGTGTTACCGACGAAGAAGGTCCGGTAATTGGAGCAACCGTTGTTGCAACTCACGTTCCTTCGGGGACTACGTATGGTACAGTAACCAATACCGAAGGCCGTTTTTCGTTGAACGGTATGCGTGTAGGGGGGCCTTACAAGGTTGAAATTTCTTACATTGGTTACGGAAAATTTGTTGCTGAAAATATTACCCTTTCGTTGGGCGAAACTTATGCCCTGAATGTAGAACTCCGCGAAGAGGCGGTTACGCTTGGCGAAGTAGTGGTATCAGCTCAGCGAACTCGGTTTTCGAGCGAAAAAACGGGTGCATCCACCAATGTTTCGACTTCACAAATCGAAAATATGCCAAAAATGACCAGAAGCATAACAGACATTGCCAAATTATCGCCTTATGCTTCGGGGATGAGTATTGCTGCCGGAGACGGACGCAGTACAAACTTCACCATCGATGGTGCTAATTTCAACAATAATTTTGGGTTAAGCGATCGCTTGCCGGGAGGTGGAAATCCAATCTCGTTGGATGCAATCGAAGAAGTTCAGGTTGTTGTTGCTCCGTACGATGTTCGTCAGACCAACTTTATCGGTGGAGGCATCAATGCTATTACGAAATCGGGAACAAACACTTTTAAAGGATCGGCATATACTTACTATTATAATCAGGATTTGAGAGGAAACAAAATTGGAGATATAGATTTTGGAGAAAGAGCCGAAGAATCGAAAGAAATTTATGGTATGACATTGGGCGGTCCCATCATCAAAAACAAATTGTTCTTTTTTGTTAATGGTGAGTATGAAAAAAGGCCTGGCCAAGTAGTTACTTGGCGTCCTTCTCCAAACGGAGTTGCCGATCCCGATAAGTCTCTTTCGCGTGTAAGTGTCGCAGATATGGAGAGAGTAAAAAATCATCTCCTGGAAAATTATGGTTACGATCCGGGATCTTATACAGATTATCCCGGAGATGAAACCAATATGAAACTGCTAGCCCGCATCGACTGGAACATTAATACTAAAAACAAACTCAGTTTACGCTATAATTATACAAAAAACGAAGCATGGAATCCTACTAACGGGAATTCTACGGATGCCGGATACAGGAACAGAACAACGGGATATGACCGTATTTCTCAGTACGGAATGGCCTTCTCCAATTCTTTGTATTCGATGGACAACATTGTGAATACATTCTCGGGTGAATTAAACAGTCGCTTCTCGGATAAGATTTCAAATCAGTTTATCACGACTTACTCCAAAATAGAAGATGTAAGAGGTTCTAATTCTGCCAAGTTCCCATTTATCGATATTCTTGCCGGACGAGATGCAAATGGGGTTCCTATCGTAGAACCATATATTTCGGCAGGATATGAACTCTTTACATGGAATAATGGAGTTAATAATGAGGTGATCACTGCAATCGATAACTTCACCTACTATTTAAACAATCATAAAATTACTGCAGGATTAAGTTACGAATATCAGATGGCTAATAATGCCTACATGCGAAATGGCACGGGCTATTATAGATATGCAAGTATTGACGATTTTCTGAATCAAGCAGCTCCTATCGATTTTGCACTTACTTATGGTTACAATGGTGAGGAAAAACCTGCCGCAGAAGTTGCTTTTCATCAGTTTGGGGCTTATGTGCAAGATGAATTCAGTGTTTCTGAGAATGCAAAAGTAACTTATGGACTTCGTGCCGATTATATTACTTACGTTGATAATCTTATTCGCAACAATGCCATTTATGATTTGGATTTTGGCGGGAAAAAAATAGATACCGGCAAATGGCCTGATGCAAAAGTGCTTCTTTCCCCCCGTGTCGGTTTCACTTGGGATCTGAAAGGTGATCAGTCCTTGAAACTCCGTGGAGGTTTAGGTGTATTTACCGGAAGGCTACCTTTGGTATTTTTTACCAATATGCCTACCAACTCGGGCATGGTGCAGGGGAGTTTCAGAGCAGTTACAACCTACAAAGATGGGATGATAGACAAGTCTGATCCAATCTTGGCAACTTTGGCCGGACCGATGATTACCGATGTCAATGAAATGATTGACAAATTGGGATTGAAAAAAACAATTTCACCCGAAGATGGAGCACTTCCGAGCGAAATAGCAGGAATTGATCCGGATTTCAGAATGCCTCAGATATTTAAAACTTCGTTGGCCGTTGATTATCAGTTGCCATTTTCATTTCCAATGGCCGTGACCGTAGAAGGCATCTTTACTAAAAGTATCTACAGCGTAATGCTTAAGAATTACAGTTTAAAACCTGTGGACGAAACTTGGCAACGTTTTTCGGGGCCCGATAACAGATATATTTATCCCGCAAATTACCGATATCAATCGAGAAATGCTTTCGTGCTAAGCAATAATACTGATGGTTGGGGCGCTATCGGAAATATCACCGTAACGGCTGAACCTGTTAAAAGGCTGAATTTGATGGCGGCTTATACTATTACCGAATCGAGAGAAATTACAGGAATGCCGGGAAGTAACGCCGGTTCGGTTTATGGTAGCCTTTTGGCTATCAACGGGCCACATCTTCCTTCTCTTCAACGTTCGCAGTATGTAGTTCCTCACAAGGTTATCGGGTCTGTTTCTTATCGTATTCCTTATGCCAATGATCATTTGGCATCGTCAATCAGTATTTTTTATTCAGGGGCGTCTCCGAGGGAATATAGCTTTACATACTCAAACGATATGAATGGCGATACATATAATACTGATCTGATTTATATCCCAAAGGCTAAAGGTGATATAAAATTTAAGACGACAGAGGATGAAGATGCATTTTTCAAATTTATGAGTCAGGATAAATATCTGAAAAAGCATAAAGGAGAATATGCAGGAGCTAATTCTGTTATGGCTCCGTGGGTACATAATTTCGATTTGAGGTTTGCTCAAGATTTCAAGGTAAAAGCAGGGAATTCGACCAATACGCTACAATTAACGGTAGATATTCTCAACTTTGGCAATTTGCTTAATAGTGAATGGGGCATTTCTAAAAATATGTCGTCGGCCAATGGCGGAGCCATTCTCAAATATGAAGGAAAAGATGCATCGAACGTACCTACATTTTCTTTTGTGAAAATAAAAGATAAAGACGGTAATAATGTATATCCGACTCAAACTTTCACAACAAATTACTATTATGGTGAGACGTGGAAATTGCAATTAGGATTGAGATATATTTTCAATTAAAAAAATAAATTTATGCCGATGTTTATTCTATAATTCTCGTTACAATATTTGATAGCAATGAAAAAAGCAAAATTGGATTTTGAGATGAGAATTTAGTGAATCGTTGGAAAAATTATGAAATATGAAAGGAGTTCGAGATATACCGGACTCCTTTCTCTTTTTTCTTAACCAATAATTATCATGTTTCAGTTGTCAGGAGAGAGTAAAAAAACAACTTTTTTATACAGATTGTTTATTACAAAAATCCGATTAATCTTTTATTATTTGTTACTTAATTCTAATTTTACCCGCTGAATTAATAAACTCGTTTACCATGTCTCCCATATTTTTGTCTATAATTGTTGTTTTGGCTGTGGCATTGCTGCTTTTCATGGTGTTGAAGCTGAAAATCAGTGCTTTTATAGCGTTGCTCATCACAGCCATTTTTGTAGGGATAGCCGCGGGAATGCCGCTGAGTTCCATCACAAAGTCCATTCAAGAAGGTATGGCAGGCACGCTTGGTTTCGTGGCGACAGTTGTCGGCCTTGGAGCTATTTTCGGACAAATGCTCGAAAGTTCGGGTGGCGCTGAATCGCTTGCTCATTACCTGATCAAAAAATTTGGGAAAGATCGTGCACCGTGGGCGCTTACACTTACAGGTTTCATTGTTGCCATCCCGGTTTTTTTCGATGTTGGGTTCATTATTCTTGTTCCAATTGTTTATTCTCTTTCTCGCGATACCGGGAAGTCGCTACTTTATTATGCAATCCCTCTTCTTGCAGGTTTAGCTGTCGCTCATAGTTTTGTACCACCAACGCCCGGTCCGGTTGCCGTAGCCAATATAGTTGATGTACCGCTCGGATGGATTATTTTGTTTGGAATATTGCTGGGTTTGCCGACTGTTGCAATTTCGGGACCTGTTTTCGGGAAATTTATCGCAAAAAAAATTTATTTGGAAGTACCTCCCGAAATGAATGTAACTTCACCGGATACAGATTCGGGCGATTTTCCCCCTTTCAGACTCATTGTTTGGATAGTTGCAATTCCTTTGTTGCTGATTTTATTGAATACGTTTACAGGAGTAGCTGTTTCGTCGGGTATGGTTGAAAAATCCGTATTGACTGATGCTTTGGAATTTGTGGGACATCCGTTTTCTGCTCTTATTATTGCTACCCTTGCGGCTATGTATTTTTTGGGAATCAGACGTGGAATGGATAAGAAAACCATTCTCGACTTGAGCAACAAGGCACTTGGACCTGCCGGAATTATCATTCTTGTAACCGGAGCAGGCGGAGTGCTCAAACAAGTGCTTGTGGATAGCGGAATAGGGCAAATGATGGCCGAATCGATGGCCGGTTCACCCTTGCCACCTTTGGTGCTGGCGTGGGTACTTGCAGCTGTTGTGCGCGTTACGCAAGGCTCGGCAACGGTAGCCATGATTACGGCAGCAGGTATCATAGCTCCAGTGATAGAACAGTTTGGGTTGAGTGATCCTCAGCGAGCTTTGATTGTTATAGCCATTTCATCGGGAGCAACTATGCTTTCGCATGTCAACGACAGTGGTTTTTGGCTGGTAGGGAAATATTTGGGGATGAACGAAAAGCAAACTTTGCAAAGTTGGACCATCATGGAATCGGTAATCGCACTTTGCGGATTAGCTTTTGTGATGATTACGAGTATCTTTGTTTGAAACAAAAGATTTCCAGAAAAACATAGGAGCAAGTAGTTTCAATCACTACTTCCTCCTATGTTGTTGTCCCACCAAGATTCGAACTTGGACTGGCTGAACCAAAATCAGATGTGCTACCATTACACCATGGGACAATCCTTATTGCTTCGTGAAAAGCAGTGCAAAAGTATAATATTTATCGTAATCGGCCAAATATACAGGGATTTTTTTGTTGAGATTCCCGTACCATGGGTTATCTGAGATTCTTATTCGGCTACGAGCAGAAAATATGATTTTTTGCCACGTTGTGTCACGATATATTTTCCACCGATCAGCGCTGCAGCATCAATAATTTTATCGGCATTGTCGAGGAGCTCCTTATTTATTAGAACTCCACCGGCCTGTAAAGTTTTGCGCATCTCGCCTTTAGACGGGAAAACGGGCGCAATTTCTGTGAGTAAGTCAACGGCTTTGACGCCTCCTGCCAGTTTTTCTTTCGAGACATGAAATTGCGGAACTCCCTCGAATACTTGCAAAAAGGTCTCCTCGTCAATCGATCGGAGCGTTTCTGATGTAGATTTACCGAAAAGAATCTGCGAGGCATTGACGGCTGATTCATAATCTTCGCGTGAATGAACCATTATGGTGATTTCTTCAGCCAATCGCCTTTGTAGCGGTCGAAGATGAGGCGTTTCCTTTTGTTGTGCGACGAGAGCATCAATTTCTTCTTTTGAAAGTGCCGTAAATATTTTGATATATTTTTCGGCATCGTCATCGCTGACGTTAATCCAAAACTGATAGAATTTGTAAGGAGAAGTGTATCGGCGATCGAGCCACACATTGCCACTTTCGGTTTTTCCGAATTTTCCGCCGTCTGCTTTTGTGATAAGCGGACAGGTAAGTGCAAAAGCTTCGCCGCCTTCTTTGCGGCGTATCAGTTCTGTTCCTGTAGTGATGTTACCCCACTGGTCGGAACCGCCCATTTGCAAACGGCAACCTTTTTCGCGATATAAATAAAGAAAATCGTAAGCTTGCAAAAGCTGATAGGAGAATTCGGTAAATGACATTCCTTCACTCGATTCGCCGCTCAGACGTTTTTTGACCGAATCTTTTGCCATCATATAATTAACGGTGATATGCTTTCCAATGTCGCGGATGAAATTCAGAAAAGTGTAGTCTTTCATCCAATCGTAGTTGTTCACCATGATCGCCTTGTTGGGAACATTGCCATCGAAATCGAGAAATTTGGCCAACTGCTTTTTGATGGCTTCCTGGTTGTGGCGGAGCGTGGCCTCATCCAGCAGATTTCGTTCTGCCGATTTCATCGAAGGATCTCCGATCATGCCGGTTGCGCCTCCCACCAATGCAATCGGAGTGTGGCCCGCACGCTGAAAATGTTTTAACATCATCACGCCCACTAAATGTCCGATGTGCAGCGAATCTGCAGTCGGATCTATTCCAAGATATCCGGCAGTGCGTTCTTTCATCAATTGTTCTTCTGTTCCCGGCATAATATCCTGAATCATGCCACGCCAACGAAGTTCCTCTACAAAATTCATATCGTTCTTATTTTTCCGTTTTTTATGAATTGGGTGCAAAGGTAGTACTTTCTTTTCAGAAAATAGAGACGTAAACAGAAGAGGTTTGACAAATGGTACTTCTTTCAGACAAGTATTTTGCCATTGTTCAGATTCCTTCGGAAGTCATTCTCACTCGCTCCATCGTCTCGTCGCTCCCATAGTACAGACGATCGATGCAAACCGATCGGCGAAAACTTCCTCCGTTGACATTAGCTCCTCCATTGTGGTAAATAAAATACCAATTGCCCTTGAACTCGATGATCGCCTGGTGGTTGGTATTGCAGTTGCCGGCCAATTCGTTGAGGATTCCTTTATATTCCCAAGGTCCGTTGATATTTTTACTCATTGCATAGCAAGTCTTTTCGGGAAATTCTGATGCGAAGGAGAGATAATACCAATCGCCCTTTTTGTGAATCCAAGGAGCCTCGGTGAAACGCGGCAGCGAAACGGGCATGATTGGTCCGTCGAGTTCTGTCATGTTTTCTTTGAGTTTGGCATAGTAGCATTGGGTATTTCCCCAAAAGAGATATGCTTGTCCGTCGTCATCAATAAAGACTGTCGGGTCGATATCGTCCCACGAAATGTGTGTGAATTTTGTTGTCATATCGTTTGTGATGAGAGCCGATCCACGAGCATCTTTGAAAGGCCCGATCGGCGAATCGGAAACGGCAACTCCGATTGATTTTCCGTGAATGGTTTTATGTTCTACTGTGGCATACCAATAAAAATTACCGTTCCGTTCGATCACCTGACTTGCCCATGCATCGCCTTTGGCCCAACCGAAATCGGTGGGTTTGAGTGGGGTAGGGTGTTCAGTCCATGTTTTCATATCGGAAGACGAAAATACGCACCATTCGTTCATTACATATCTGTTTTCGGGCGGCGGGCATTGGTCGTGACCGGCATAAATATATATTTTGCCGTCATGCACAAGTGCTGCAGGGTCGGCCGTATATTTGTATCGAACGACAGGATTGCCCTGAGCAACAAAAGTAGTGTCTTTTTCAACTGCAAATATTGAGGTCGTGAAAAGCAAAGCAAATGCGGCTACAATGGTTGATTTATTCATACCGGTTACTTATGAAGTTTGAAGGAGTATATGACAAATGTGTATGGATTGACATTAATATTGAGATGATTACCCGCAAAATCGGACTCGGAATATTTAGGCACGATAGCCAATGGATTGTCGAGCGTGTTTTCTCCCTCAAGATTATCGGACGATAACGTGATGAGTTTTCCTCCGGTAAGCGTTTCTTTCTTTTTCAATGCGGGAAAAGAAAGATCGATTTGTTGCGGCTGGGAAGACGTATTTACAATTTTCACAATGATTTCATTAGTATTCTTGTCCCATACCGAACTTGCGAATAACCCATTTTGATCAGGTGCACCACATATGGGTTTGTTGTTCATTGTCATAGGAAGAACATTTGTGCCTTTGTGCTGTGAATAGAGTTGTTGAACGTAATAGCTAACGGTTTTCACGCTACGCAAGTTATCGAACCAAATCATGTCGGGACGCCATTGCCAACCATCCACGTGCGCAAACAGAGGAGCATAGGTGGCCATATGTACAACGTCGGCATTGCGTTCCATGCCCGTCATGAAGGCTGCTTCGAGCAATGAAGTGTAGAAATGGTTCCATTTTTTCCCTGTTCCGTGACAAGCATATTCACCTGCAAAAACTTTTGGGCCTTTTCGATCATAAGAATCGTATCGTGCTCCTTGAGAAAGAAACCAGTTTTCGGGACGATAGAAATGTTCGTCCACCAAATCGACTTTCAATTTTTTCATTTGAGGCCATAAATAATCGAACTGATCGCCTTCCGATCCGGGGCCGGAGCCCCCAATAATATTAATATTTGGGTATGCTTTGCGAATAGCTTCAACAAAAGGCTGCAGTCTGTCAACGTATTCTTTGCCCCATTGTTCGTTACCCACGGCTATAAATTTTAGATTAAAAGGTTGGGGATGTCCCATTTCGGAACGGATTTTTCCCCATTTGGTATGAACGTCGCCATTGGCAAATTCTATCAAATCGAGAGCATCCTGGATGTAGCTTCCCAAATCGCAAACGGGTACATGTGCACTCGAATCGTTATTTTGAAATTGACATGCCAATCCACAGCTCAAAACCGGTAAAGGTTCGGCCCCAATTTCTTCGGCAAGGATGAAATATTCGTAAAAACCCAAACCGTAACTTTGAAAATAATCGGGAAAGAATCGGTGAGGAAAGGTATAATGCCAACGGTTTTCGTTGAGAGGACGGTTTTCTACTGGCCCGATGCTGTTTTTCCAATTATAACGGGTATTCAAATCCGTTCCTTCAACAATGCATCCGCCCGGAAAACGAAAGACACCCGGACGAATATCGTAAAGCGCTTGTGCTAAGTCCTTTCTTAATCCGTTTTCGTGTCCCTTCCAAGTATCTACAGGAAATAAAGAAATGTGTTCGAGATCGATCGGATTTTTCGATTCGAGAAAGATTCGTAATTGTCCTTTTGAAAGCGTTTCGGAAGGTTTCAGGATAAGTTGGTATTTTTTCCATTCTTTGGAATCGATAATCAAATCTTGAGAAGCAACGGCTTGTTGTTCCTTCATCGATGATTCGTCGATTAACTGAATGCGTATTTTGGATGCGTCATTGGCAACACGAGCCCAAACCGAGAAACGATATTCTTTTCCTTGTTTTACGGCAACGCCAAAATATCCTTCGTTTTGCAATCCGGTACGTTTGTGATCGTGCCCGGGATATTCGAGCCGGACATAGTGAGGATTTTTTTCGAATGGGCCGTCGTTTTTCAAGCTAACTTTGCCAAATATTTTCCAACCCATAAAATTGTCAGGAAATTCGAAAGAACGATTTTTAATCAATTCGGCATACAGTCCGCCATCGGCGGCATAATTGATATCTTCGAAAAATAAGCCGTACATTGTGGGCTGAATTTCGGAACCGATTTTATTCGTTTGTATCACAAATTGATTGCTTTGTGCGTTTGTGGAAATAAAAGAAGTTATTCCACAACAAATAATGAGTGCCAATAAAAGATTTTTTTTCATGAGAGTTATATTTATCAATAGTGTGTTATATTTATAGTTAAATAACTGTAAATCAATAAATTATCTTATATTTTATTGGTTAACTCCCTGAAAATCAGTATCTTTATAGATTACCCAACTAATTTATAAAGTATGATTTTCAGGGAGGTTAGCATCTTTAATTCAATTGTCAGTAACGCTTTGAAAGGTTTATCACGCAATAAATGGCGACGTGACTTTTTATTGGAAATCTTTATGTTGTATCTCTGTATTCCCGGTCGAATTAATTTTAAGCAAATGAGCCGTTACAGCAAGCACTGCGAACAACGTTTTCGGAATCGGTTTAAAGAAAGATTTGATTTCATGTCATTCAACTCTTCACTGATCACTCCCCATATCGGCAAACGAATTGCTATTTCCTTTGACCCAAGCTATATCGAGAAATCGGGTAATAAGACACCTTATCTCGGCTCATTTTGGTCGGGCTGCGACCAATGCACCAAAAAGGGGCTTGAAATTGCCCAAATCGCTTTAATCGACATCGACTTGAACCAAAGCTTTCATTTGGAAGCCGTACAGACTGTTCCTTCAAAAACATTAAAAACAGTCTCCATGTCTTTAGTTGATTGGTATGCTCTTTCTATTATCGAGAGAAAAGAAGAACTGCAGAAATTATCCCGTATCGTTGTTGCAGATGCATTTTTTTCGAAAACAACATTCATTCAACCTCTTATGAAAAACGGATTTCACGTAATATCCAAACTCAGGGACGATGCAAACCTGCGTTATAAATTTACGGGTGAATACTCCGGTAAAGGAAGGCCAACCCAATGGGCAGGAAAAGTTGACCTTGAGAATTTGAATATGAATGTTTTTACTCAAATTCAAATCAATGAAAACACACAGGCTTTTTATGCTGTTGTCAACTCCAAATCTTTGAAAACAGACATTTTATTGGTTGTCGAACAAAAAACGGAGAAAAACGGAAAAACGATACAACGTTTGATATTCTCCACCGATACCCAAATGAATGCGCTTGATGTTTTAGCGTATTATCACTGTCGTTTTCAAATGGAATTCAATTTCAGAGATGCCAAACAGGCTACCGGATTGAATCATTTTCAGGCAAGAGATTTGGACAAACTCTATTTTCACTTCAACGCATCACTTACAACGGTCAATATTGCAAAGATTATTCATCTGAGCAATAAAATGAACGCAGAAGAACCATTCTCAATTGCCAACTATAAACTATTGTATCACAATGCTTTTATGTTGAATCGATTTATTGAGGCTTTCGGTGTAAAACCTAAAACCCTAAAAAGTCACCACCTTGTCAAAGAACTTCTGTATTTCGGCATTAAAGCTGCGTAACAGCTAATTTTTTTCTAACGAACTATTGATTTATGATTTTTATTCAATTCTTTTTCCCAAAACTGCTCTTCCGTCGCAGTCCAATCCGGTAAACATAAGCGTATTTGCTTGTTTTTCCCAATCGTGTCCGGCAAAAATAATCAAATTATCAATGCTGTCCCCTTCGATTTCGATTGATAAAAGCTGTTTTTTTTCATCAAAATTCCAACTTCCTTTGTGATTTATTTTTTCGTCTTTACCGAAAAAGTAAGATTTTGAAACATTGACTTCTCCCTTTATCGTTTCTCCTTCACCCCAAAGTACTTGACCGGCTTCGAGACTACGATTCAGCAAAGGCTCATGAACCCTGATTATTTCCCAACGGCCCGGAATATTTTTTTTTGAAATTTTGGCTGAAATTTCACCCGCATAGCGTTCGGGAGACACGACCGGCCAACCGTTAGGAGTGAAAAATGTTTCGCGAACATGCAGTACCATCAGTTCGTTTCTTGGAGATAAGCGGCCCTGGTGAGCCGTGAAATATTTTCCCTTATCGGTGCGGATGACACTGCAATGTCCTGTTCCTGCCCATCCTGAATGATTTTCGAATTTGTAAGGGGCAATAAGAATCGGAAAATTGTCGGTAGTGTCTGCCATATTTTTCCCGAAATAGTCAAAATAAGGACCTTCGGGATGTTTCGATTTTCCTACTCGAATGTTGTAGGTTGTCATGAGTGCATCGTAAGAGACAAACAGAAAATATTCCTTCAAATCGGGGTTGTAAATAATTTCGGCAGCTTCGAGATTATCCTTTTTGTAATTGGCTCGTCGGGCGACGAGATGCCCCATATCGTTCTCGTTTTTGGTTAATCCGGTTGTTGGGTCGATTTCGACGCAATACAAACCGCCGAAAAACGAACCATAAATCATCCAAGATTTTCCTGTTTCAGAATCTTCGACAATAGTCGGATCGATAGCATTCATGGGCGACTCATTATTTGTCTTTACGACGCATCCTTTTTGTGTCCAAGGTCCTTCGGGAGACCGAGATTCGGCGAGTCCGATGTACGAAGTTTTTTTGCCGAAAGCCGACACGCAATAGTACAACCGATAGGTTTCGCCATGTTTTGTGATGTATGGGGCCCAAATGTTTGTGGCACCTTTGCCATTGTTGTTAGTGCGTACCCAATCTATGGCTTCCTGTGGAATTTCCGGGAAAGCCCATCCGAGAAAATCCCAATGGACCAGATCTTTTGATCGTCGCATTTGAATATAGCCGATCGGGACATTTAATTCTGCAGCTTTCTTCCTGTTTTCGCGATAGATGGCATCGGTTGAATACATGTAGAAATATTCACCAAATTGTCTGAATGAAGGATCGTGCACATTGTAGGTACCCCATTTTAGATAATCGCCCATATCCGAGACGGAAGAATAATCGTCGTTCCAGGGATTAAGCTGATTCTCGGGCAACGACAATGTTTGTTTTTGACGGCACGAAAAGGCCATTGTCAAGAAAAGAAATAAAACTGCTAACTTTGAATAACAAAATGTCTTTTTCATCATGCAAAAATTATAATATGGCAAATAAACGGCTTGTTTGCTTATTATAGGAGGAGATATGAACACACATGGTGGATAAATTGTGTTTTTGCTTAAAAACATGATTTATGCTTTCAGTCAATTCTTTTTTTATTCTAACTTTGTGCAAACTCCATCGATTTCATATGTTGAACATGCGGCCTTATTTTACTTTAACGTTATTGCTTTTGTTGTCCTCGTTTTTGTGCTTGGCTCAAAATTTCATTTCCGATGATTTCCTACTCGATTATATTGAAATGGATGATGGATTGATGCACAATTATGTTGACGATATTTATCAAGACAGACTCGGATTTGTCTGGTTTGCTACCGGAGGCGGCCTTTCACGATTTGACGGTTATGAATTTGTTCATTATTCCATGAACAGTTTTCCCGTCAATTTGAAAGGAAACTTTGTGCACAAGGTATGCGAGGATGATTTTGGAAGACTGTGGATTGCTTCGGATGGTGGATTGGATGTATTGTCGTTTGCCGAACAGAAACTTGTGGATTTGTTTAAGAATAGCGATTTCGATTTTTCTTTTTCGAAACAACCTATCCTCAATCTGGAAAAAGATTCGAAAGGCGATTTTTGGTTATTTTCGATAAATACGTTATATAAGATTGATTTGAATGCAGATGGTGAAATCGAAATGGTTTTCAAACAGAAAATAGACAATCAGCCCGTGAGGTATATTGCTTTGGCCGATATCGATGGCGATGGAAATATTTGGATAGGTGTAAATGACGAAATTTTAAAAACGTATGTTGACAACGGCAGGCATTTGATAAGAACACAATCGGTTTCCCAAAAACTGATTTTTCGGCGCAATACAAGGATTAATAAAATCCTGTTGAAAGAAAATGAAGTTTGGATTGCAACAGACAGAGGTTTATGCCGATATTATAAAAACGAAGATGCCGTAAAAATATACGTACATGACGAGGCTGATGAGCGATCGATATCGCAAGACTTTATAACCGATTTGTGTGTCACTCCTTCCAAAATGCTGATTGCCTCAACATTTAATGGCATAAATATTTATCAGCCGTCAACCGATCAATTTGAGCGCATCTGTCAGGACAGAATCACGACTAAAATCATGTTGAACAGTAATTTTGTGAATTGTCTGTATTCGTCGGGAGATGTTCTTTGGGTAGGAACGGAAACCGGTGGAGTGAATAAAATCTCGCCTCGAAATAGTTTCGTAAAAATTTATACGCATCAAGAAAATATGCCCGGCAGCATTTCCAAAAATCCTGTAAACTCGATTTTGGAAGATCAGGATGGAAATTTGTGGGTGGGAACTGTTGAAGGGGGCTTGAATCTGAAAAAGCGTGGAGAAAATTTTTTCGAACATTTTACAACGACTTCGTCTGCGCACTTGAGCCATAATTCGGTAAGTGCATTGAGTATCGACGATAAAGATCGCCTTTGGGTGGGGACATGGGGAAACGGTGTTACGTTACTGGATAGGAAAAATCCGGCGAAACCCGCCTCCAAATACCTGAATTCTTCGAGCGAAGCAGGTTTTTTGATTGATTTTGTCGGTGCGCTTCAGTATGACAAACTCAATCGGGGCATGTGGCTGGGAACGAATCAAGGATTATATTTCTACGACCTGAATACAGAAACGTTGAAAGTTCCGTTTGGCGACCAATCGTCAAATGCTATCAGTGGTATTGTTGGTTCGGCGATTGATGAAAAAAACCAATTATGGATTGGTTGCGCCGAAGGTGTTTATGCAATAAATTTGAATCGCGGCAGCGATAATTATTTCTCGTATAAGCACTACAAATATAAATTGGATGATCCGCAGTCGCGATTAATCGATAAAATTACCTGCATTTATCTTGACAGCAAAGGCATTTTATGGCTGGGAAGCGATGGCTTTGGCTTGTATAAACGTGTAATCGGCAATCAGGGCGACGTTTCGTTCAAAGCTTATACAATGGCCGACGGCTTGGTAAGCAACAATGTGAAAGGCATCGTGGAAGACGATTCGGGTAATTTGTGGATTAGCACGAATAACGGATTGTCTTTTCTTGAGCACAAAAATTTCCAATTTTCAAATTTATACAAAGAAGACGGATTGGGCAGTAATCAGTTTTATTGGAATGCATATTGTAAAAGCAGCGATGGAACGTTATATTTTGGTACTGTAGATGGGTTAATCGGCATTGATGCAACATCTATTTTTTCGAACGTAAAAAAATATAAGGTAACCTTGACCAATCTGATCGTAAATAATCAACCGGTTTTTCCCGGAAAATTTATCGATTCGGATATTTCGATCAGCGATCGTATGGCGATCCACGAAAAAGAAAGATCGTTCAAGATAAGTTTTTCGGCATTAAATTACTCGTCGACATATAATTATGTTTATTCTTATCGACTTTCGGGTTATGATGAAAATTGGATTGAGTTGCCTAAAAACGAGCATTCTGTGGCATATATGAATTTGCCGGCCGGCAAATATATTTTTCAAGTGAAATATACGCCCAAAAACCGGAAAGATTATGGAGAGATAACACAATTTGAAATTCGAATAAAACCCTTTTTTTATAAGACATTCTGGTTTAAATCGATGATTATCGCTTTTGTGATTTTTCTGATTTTGTCGTGGTATTTTTGGCGTATCCGGTCATATGAAGAGCAGCACAAAAAAATGGAGAAAATAGTAGAAGACAGAACCCAACAGCTTGAAAATCAAAATGAAATACTGACAAAGCAAAAATTTGAATTGGCGCAACAAAATGTTGCCCTCAATCAACAAAAAGACGAAATCTTACGTCAAAAACAACAGATTGTCGATATGTCGCGAAAAGTGCAGAAAATGAATCAGGAACGATTGGATTTCTTTACCAATTTGTCTCACGAATTTCGTACTCCGATTACTTTGATTACCGGCCCTGTCGAGCGAGCCTTGCGGTTGAGTACAAACCCATACGTCATCGAGCAGCTTAATTTTGCGGAGCGTAATTCGAAATATTTGCTTTCGCTGATCAATCAATTGATGGATTTTCAGAAAATTGAATCCCAAAGGACGGAAATAAATTATCAGCGTGGAAATTTCGAATTTTTCTTGAAATCGCTTTGTGAACAGTTTGCATTTCAGTTGAACGAACGGAATCTCGAATTGAGGATAGTGTGTGATTTGCCGGAACCTGAATTTTTTTACGATGAAGAAGCTTTGCACAAAATACTTACAAATTTGTTGTCGAATGCCATAAAATATACGCCTGACGGCCGATTAATAACCCTATACGTCAAATCATTCAAAGATAAATCAAACTCGCAATACGAAAAATTATATATTGGCGTAAAAGATTCGGGAATGGGTATTCCGGAGGAAGATTTGGATCAAATATTCAAACGCTTTTATCAGAGTCGGAATCATTTGCGTTATCCCGTTCATGGTCAGAGTGGAACAGGTATAGGACTTTATTTGTGCAAACAAATTGTCGAAATGCTTGGCGGAAAGATTTGGGCGAAAAATAATAAAAGGGGAGGGAGCACTTTTAGAATTGTTTTACCGTTGCATAGGACAAATCCAAGTTCGTCCGAATCTGTGTCAAGTCAGTCAATTCCCGTCAATCAGAATGACGCTGCGAATGACAAAAAAAATTACAAAGAATGGAGCACGGACAAACTCACCTTCCTAATTGTGGAAGACAATATCGATATGGGAAGATACATTTCTTCGATTCTGAATCCATACTACAATACCATAGAAGCGGCTAACGGCGAAGAAGCACTGACTATTTTGCAAAAACACGACATTGATTTTATTATCAGCGATTTGATGATGCCTATTATGGATGGTTTAGAATTATCGAAGAGGGTGAAAGAGAATATTGAGCTTTCGCATATTCCGTTTTTGATGCTTACGGCCAAATCGTCAGATAAAACTCGAACTGAAAGTTATCGTCTGGGGGTAGATTCTTATTTAGTAAAACCTTTCAACGAAGATGTTCTGTTGGCGCGCATACAAAATATGCTGAAAGCAAGAGATCGGTATCAAAAACGAATGACAAACGAAATGGATACTTCGGCACTCGAATTGAGTGAAGAGTCGAAAGACAAAAAATTCATGGATAAGGTGCTCGAAATTATGAAACAAAATTATCAAAATCCGTCATTTGATGTTGGCGATTTTGTGGAAGCAATGAATGTCAGCAAATCTTTGTTGAATAAGAAACTTAATGCGTTGAGTGGAAAATCTGCCGGACAATTTATTCGCATTTATCGGCTGAATTTGGCTTACAATCTCATTCTTCACAACAAGGGAATCAACAATAAGACCATTTCGGATATTGCTTATGAAGTTGGATTCAACGATCCGAAATATTTTACTCGTTGCTTCACACAGCAATTTAATATTACGCCGAGTAAATTGATGGAAGAATAGTATTTTCGCGATATCGAAAATTTGCTATCCGGCAGGATATAAGAAGTATTATAAGTATAAAGTCAAAGTGAGAGCAAGTCTTGAACATTCGTTTCAAAAAGTTTGCACTCATTAAACTATTGTTGATTCTTGTTGTCAGAAAATCATAATATTAATAAGATCGAATATGAAAAGAAAATTAATGAATGCCACATTGGCAATTGCGGGACTATTTTTAGGTTTTGGCTGTTCCACGGATGATACGTTGACGGACTATGAAGTGCAGCAAATGATCAACAATTCGTTGGAGGGTCTTGGCTGTTCCACGGATGATACGTTGACGGACTATGAAGTGCAGCAAATGATCAACAATTCGTTGAAGGGACAATGGACAATTGTGAATATCAACGTTAGCAAGGAGGATTGGATATGGAACGATAAGAAATCGCAGTGGGAGGCCGTCAAAAGTTTGCCCGAACTCACCTCGAATATTTACGAAGAAGGGGCACAGCTTGCTTATTTGTTTTTGGGAACACAAGGCTCCGGCGAAGTGCAGAAACTTTTGCCTTATGTAGAAACATGGAGTGACGTCAACGGAAATATTTTCACTGAAACCATCAGTTGCGACTATCAACTCGGGAATCCGAGTACGGTGGCTTTCTTTATTAAGGAATCGGATTTGTATGAAGATCCCGATGCTCCGCAAAATTATGCTTTCCGAATAGTTCTACTCTATTGAGGGGAAAAATAGGGGAAGTGCATCAGCTACTACAAAATTGCTTCCGCCGATAAAGATAAGATCGTTGTCGGCGGAATCATTTTTTGCTGCTGCAACGGCATCGGCCACAGTGTGAAACGCATCACCCTTCAATCCGAAGTCGGAAGCTTTGGTCGCGAGTATTTTTTCGTCGAGAGCTCTGTTCACTGAAGCTCGAGTGAAATAGCAGGTTGCATGCTTGGGCAATAGCGACAGCACGGCATCTACATCTTTATCGTTGGCCATTCCGATGACTATTCGCAGCTGATGATATTTTTCCGTTTCGAGTTGGCGGGCAACATAGCGAATGCCATGAGCATTGTGTCCTGTATCGCAAATCACTTTCGGTTTTTCCTGCAAAACTTGCCAGCGCCCCATTAGTCCGGTCAGACGGGTTACGTTTTCGAATCCCTTGTAAACAGCTTCGGTTGGAATATTATATCCCAGTGTTCTCAATTCTTCGATAGCCACAAGCACTGTTTTCGAATTTTTCTCCTGCGCAAATCCGCCCAGTTCGTTAGTCAGATTTCTATATATATTGCTTTGTATGAGCCATTTGCCATTATTCGGTTGTGCGCTGTAGTCAGGCATTGCGTGTTCGGCAAAAATGATTTTCGCTTCCACCGACTTGGCTTTATCTACAAATACGTTCTGCACGTCATCCTGCTCTATCTCGCCAATCACCACCGGCGTGTGCGGCTTGATGATTCCGGCTTTTTCGTCTGCGATTTTGGGCAAGGTGTTGCCCAAATATTTCATGTGATCAAATCCGATGTTGGTAATGATACTCAAGTCGGGCGAAATAATATTTGTACTGTCCAATCGTCCGCCCAAGCCTACTTCAATCACGGCTACATCCACTTTTTGCTCTGCAAAATACAGAAAAGCCATTTCCATGCTCAGCTCAAAGAACGAAGGCATCACGGGTTCGAATTCACTTCTGTATTTTTCCACAAAGTCAATCACGTATTGTTTGTCAATCATTTCACCATTGACACGAATGCGCTCTCGAAAATCTATCAAATGCGGCGAAGTATATAGTCCTACGTTGTAGCCGGATTGCCGGAGAACAGCTGCCAGCAGATGGGAGATAGAGCCTTTTCCGTTTGTTCCGCCAACGTGAATGGTTTTGAATTTGCGATGAGGATGGCCAAACACTTCGTCGAGCCGGAGACTGTTGCCGAGGCCTGGTTTGTAAGCCAAATGGCCGATACGTTGATATTCGGGCATCTGGCGATAGAGATAATCGAGCGTCTCTTGATAAGTCATTTTTCCGTTTTATGAATTTGTTTTTTTGGTGAGGCATCAATAAAATAAGCGTCTCAGACGATCCAAAACGCTTATCCGAGTATATTGGATGCTTGTCGATCGTTAATTTTTGAGAGGCAATACCGAATACTGACGCGAGTAACGCAATTGCTGATCAATGTAGTTTTCGTCGTAGGAAATAGTAATGTCGGTGATTTTGCCATTAGCATCGGTTACGGGTTTGTAAACCGGATTCACAAAGCCTTTGTAGGGTGCAAGATTCAGCTTTTCGTATCGAGCAAGAACTTCTTTGTGGAGTTTCGGATCGACTTTCACTCCGTAGGTTTCCACAAGTTTTTTTCCTGCTTCATAATCACCTTCCGATTTAATACGCTGTACTTCGGCCAACAATTTTCCGAATAAATCTCGTAATTTGTCGTAATCGTTTACGACAACGTATGTTTTACCATCTTTTTGTTTGAATACAACTACACTATCGGCCTTCCCTTTTTCCATCACCCAATTGGCGATGAGCGCACGGTTGCGCATGTGAGCCTCTTCTATCGTTTTTCCCGGTTTGATGCGTGTGAGCTGTGTCATGGCACCATTCATCACATATTGGTAGTATTCGCTTTTATAGGCTTCGTTGTCGGGAAGCAATTTCAATTCCCCCAATTTGGGATCACCCAGATAATAGAGTGCAAATAAATCGGCACGGGCCTCTTCCAATGTAGAGCCGTAGGCTTTTAGAGCATCGCCATCCACGCCGGGAAGGAGTTTGCCCGACCCGTGGCCAAGACATTCGTGCAAGTCTGTGTGTAAATTGTCTGTCAGTGAACCATATTTTTTCGAAAGAGCTCTTTCGTCGTCGCTCCACATAAATTCTTCGTTGAATCCGTTGCCTTCGGCAGCCTTGTCGTAGGCATATGTGATATTTTCGATGGTAACCGATTTCGAGCCATGTTGAGCACGTATCCAATTGGAATTTGGCAAGTTAATTCCGATTGGCGTTGCAGGGTAGCAATCGCCACCGAGTATGGCGGCAGTGATAACTTTTGCCGAGACACCTTTCACTTCCGATTTTTTGAATCTTGGATCGATTGGTGAATTGTCTTCAAACCATTGCGCATTTGCGCTGATAGTTTCGGTGCGTTTGGTTGCTTCGATGTTTTTGAAATTTACGATCGATTCCCACGAACCTTTCATCCCAAGCGGATCGGCGTAAGTTTCGATAAATCCGTTCACAAAATCAACGTGCGAACTTGTATCCGACACCCATTTGATGGAATAATCGTCAAATGTTTTCAGATCACCTGTTTTGTAAAAATCAATAAGGGTATTGATGACTGCCTTTTGCTGTTCGTTTTCGGCAACGCCCGCTGCTTTTTCGAGCCAGCCGATAATTCGAGTAATGGCTTTATCATACATTCCACCTTGTTTCCAAACTTGTTCGGCAACGACACCATCTTTTTTCACCACTTTGCTGTTGAGTCCGTAAGAAACAGGCGTAGCATCGTTGGGATTTTTCATCTTGTTGTAAAAATTCTCCACTTCCTTTTGCGTTACACCTTCGTAAAAATTCACCGCCGATGTTTTTATCAAATCTACACCGGCAGCCTGATTCATTCGCTTAGGCATGATGTTGGGATCGAACATCACAGGCACAATTTCCGTCAATGTTTCATCGGCAGCCATCCCATCACGGAAAGGCATTCGCCCCGGATCAACCGATTTGACGATAGTTGTGAAATATTCTTTCGAAAATTTCGGCAATATTTTGTCTTCCGAGTAATGGTGATGAATGCCGTTGGCCATCCAAATTTGTTTGAGATAGGTCTCAAAATTTTTCCAGTCTTCGGTAGATTTGTCGCCCATATAGTTTTCATAAACCCCTTCGCATACCCGACGAATTGTCAAATTATAGCGATTGTGCTGATCCCATAGAATATCACGTCCTTCAAGTGCCGCTTGGGAAAGATAGTAGATAAGTTCCTTTTGTTGCAACGACAAACTATTGAATCCGGGCACGGGATATCGAAGAATTTCAATGTCGGCAAACCGATCTACCCGATATTCAAATGTCGAATCGATGCCATCATCCGTTGTAGCAGGCTGTGTTTCTGCTTTTTTCCCGCCATTACAGCCGGCAAGCAGAAAAATGGTTGTAAGCATAAATAGTCCTTTTTTCATTATTCTATATAGATTTGTTTAGTCATTGCAAATTTACATGATAATTTTCAATCGACGTACAGACTTGTCAAAATTCGTTTTTGTTCATCATTCAGAGAATACCCCGCACTCATTTATTATAAATAGGATTGCGATACGAATGGAATTTTTATGATTTTCGTTTCCCATAGTCGCAACTTGAAAAATCTTCCATTTATTTTCCTGTTGATTTTTATGGTATTAGCCATTTTTTAAAATTTAAATTGAAGGTATCCGAAAAAAATATTTCGAAAAGTTTGTTTCGTATCACATAAAAGCATTATCTTTGTAGCCCTTTCCGATAAAAAATCGGGTGTTCGTTGAAGAGACAACGAACAGGATTAGAAAGATTGATAGATCCTAATGAATTGAAATTCAAAATCATTTCATTAAAAATTTTTTTTCGAAAAAAAAGATCGAAAGAATATTTGGATCGAAAGGAAATAGTATCTATCTTTGCACCCGCTTTTGAGGACGAACGGATTAATCCGGAGTTCGAAAGGAGAGATAAGAAGATCTTTGAAAACATTCCATA